>Ga0209464_10000007_pt1 | contig 289196 bp, 251 predicted proteins | sample DOMMetBare1Fresh_2_FD_187473 | JGI IMG/M metagenome (GOLD analysis project Ga0209464, IMG submission 187473) | Wetland sediment microbial communities from St. Louis River estuary, USA, under dissolved organic matter induced mercury methylation -... | ecosystem: Environmental > Aquatic >...
CGTTTGGACCAACTAACATTTTTTACCGAAGGATGACCACCACAGGTGGTCAGATGATCTTTTGAACACACCGCTTCGAGCGGTTCACGATTTTGAAAGCCCCCGGCTCGGCCGGGGGATGCTTACTAACCTTAATCCTATTGCTGACTCATCAACTCAAATTAAAAACTGTTTTGGATTGACTGCTGGTTCTCATACAATTCAATTAAGGGTTAAAGATTATAAATCTGCTAACGTATCAACCACTTTCGGAACTGTGAATGGAGTCAATATGTATTGGTCCATGGAAGTTGAAGAAGTAAGATAATGAATTCGCAATAAATTCATATATCAGAGGGTCTGCGCAACAGCAGGCGGTGAATTCATTTGGCAGCATTTCAGGGGACAAACAATTTTGGGTTTAGTATACGCAATTGTCAACTAACCACACTGTTCGCTTAGCCCTTGCTTAAACCCATCGTAAATCCGTATACACCAAATCTCTCCTTGACCTGCCATGCGGTCAATGTTAAAGTCCCTCAACACATACACCACTACCTTTTAATCTGGTCCGAGAGGCCAGCAAGGGTTACACCATGTTTGATTCGGGACACATTCAGAAGAGTCTTGCCGCCTAACGCGGGAAGGCTCTTTTTTTATGCACGGGAGAGGTGACCAGATGGCGGGTGAAAAGACGGTAATCATGGACAATAGCGGGATCAAACGGGCCATTACCCGTATTTCCCACGAGATCCTGGAGCGCAACAAAGGTTTGACCGATGTGGTGCTGATCGGCATCCGCTCGGGCGGCGCCTTGCTGGCCGAGGAGATCGGTCGCGTGGCCGAGGTCATCGAAGGGGTCAAGGCGCCGGTGGGGGCCGTGGATATCACCCTCTATAGGGACGATGTCAGCGGGCATTTGCCGCATCATGCCGTCGGCAAGACCGACATTCCCTTTTCCCTGGACGGGAAGCGGGTGGTCTTGGTGGATGACGTGCTCTTTACCGGCCGCACCATCCGGGCCGCCATGGATGCCATGATGGATCACGGCCGTCCGGCCTGTGTCCAGCTGGCGGTGTTGATCGATCGCGGTCACCGTGAACTGCCCATCCGGGCCGATTTCGTCGGGCGCAATGTTCCCACGAGTATCAAGGAAAATGTGGCCGTGCTGTTCGATGACAAGAATCAGCCGGTCGAGGTCGTTCTGGAAAAGTAGCAGGGTGGAAAAGGGCCGTTTTTTACTAATGTGAGGGGAGGGGCCATGGAGTTCAAGCACAAGGACATCATTGCGCTGCGGGATCTGTCGAAGGAAGAGATCGAACTGCTTCTAGCGACAGCCGAGAGCATGCGCCAGATCAATAGCCGCGATATCAAGAAGGTTCCGACGCTGCGCGGCAAGACCATCATCAATCTGTTCTATGAATCATCGACCCGTACCCGCACCTCATTCGAGATCGCCGGTAAACGGCTTTCGGCCGACACGGTCAATATTACGCCTTCCAGCAGCTCCGCCACCAAGGGTGAGACCCTGGCCGATACGGCCCTCAACCTGCTGGCCATGAAGCCGGATATCATCGTCATGCGCCATGCTGTCTCCGGGTCGCACTATTTTCTCTCGTCCAAGATGCCGGGCTGCTCGATCATCAATGCCGGCGACGGCACCCATGAACACCCCTCCCAGGGGCTGCTGGACATGTTGACCATCCGGGACCGCTTCGGCCGTCTGGACGGCCTCAAGGTGGCCATCGTGGGGGACATCACCCACAGCCGCGTGGCCCGCTCCAACATCCAGGGGCTGACCAAGATGGGCTCGCAGATCTATCTGGCCGGTCCGCCGACGATGATGCCGCCGGGTGTGGAACGCCTGGGCAATGTAACGGTCTGCGCCACCATGCAGGAGGCCATTCAGGATGCTGATGTGGTCATGATGCTGCGCATCCAGCAGGAGCGCCAGGGCAAGACCCTCATGCCCAATGCCCGCGAATACTCGCGTTACTTCGGCCTCAATCCCCAGAACCTCAAGCTGGCCAAGCCGGACGCCATGGTCATGCATCCCGGCCCGATCAACCGCGGGGTGGAGATGTCGTCCTACGTGGTGGACGGCGACCAGTCCCACATCCTCAAGCAGGTCGAAAACGGCGTGGCGGTGAGGATGGCGATGTTGTATCACGTCTGCGGCGGCGAACTCGAGTGATGAAGCTGCCGATTTTCCGCCAGCTCGGCGTAAGTCTTCGGGACCGCTTGTGCGACGTAGCGCTGCTACGTCTCCGCGCAATCCCTCGACAGCCTTGATCTGACGAAAAATCGACAGCTTATGAGAAATAACTCAAAATTACTTTCATGATAGAGGTGACTATATGAATCTGTTGATCAAGGGCGGCCGGGTGATCGATCCGAGTCAGAAGCTGGATGACACACTGGACCTGCTGGTGGAAAACGGGCTGGTCAAGGAGATCGGCAAGGGACTGAGCGCTCCGGTGGGTGTTGAGACGATCGATGCTGCCGGAAAATACGTGGTGCCGGGCCTGATCGACATGCATGTCCATTTGCGCGATCCGGGGCTGGAGTACAAGGAAGATATCGTCAGTGGGACACGGGCGGCCGCGGCCGGCGGTTTCACCTCGGTCTGCTGCATGCCCAATACCAAACCGGTCATCGACAACAAGGCCGTGGCCAGCTATATCATCAACAAGGCCAAGGCCGAGGGCTTTGCCAACGTATTTCCGGTCGGTTCCATCACCTACGGCCTGAACGGCGAGCGCCTGTCCGAGATGGGTGAGCTCAAGGAGGCCGGTTGCGTGGCAGTGTCCGACGACGGCCGGCCGGTCAACAATCCCGAGCTGATGCGTCGCGCCCTGGAATACGCCCGTGGCATGGGCATCCTGGTGATCACCCACGCCGAGGAGCTTTCCCTGGTTGGTGAAGGGGTTATGAACGAGGGCTTTACCTCCACGGAGATCGGCCTGAAGGGCATTCCCCGGATTGCCGAGGATATCGCCACAGCCCGTGATGTCATGCTGGCCGAATACACCCGCTCGCCGATCCATATCGCCCATGTCTCCACGGCCGGCTCGGTGCGGATCATCCGTGAGGCCAAGGCCCGCGGCGTCCAGGTGACCTGCGAGACGGCGCCCCACTACTTTACCCTGACCGACGATGCTGTACGGGGCTACAACACTAATGCCAAGATGAACCCGCCCCTGCGTGAGGCCGCCGATGTGGCCGCCATCAAGGCCGGATTACAGGATGGCACCATCGACGCCATCGCCACCGACCATGCTCCGCACCATCTGGATGAGAAGGATGTGGAGTTCGACGCGGCCATGAATGGGATCATCGGGCTGGAGACCTCGTTGCCCCTGTCGCTGAAACTGGTGGAAGAGGGGCTGTTGACCCTTGATCAGCTGATTGAAAAGATGTCCTGCAACCCATCCAATATCTTGGGGTTGCAGCGCGGAACCCTGCGGGCGGGGAGCGTGGCCGACATTACGGTGATCGATCCGGCGGCCCAATGGACGGTGGACAGGGACGCCCTGGCCAGCAAGTCCCAAAACTCCCCCTTCCTGGGGTGGAGTGTTACCGGGGCCGCAGCCTGCACGGTGCTTGCCGGCCGTGTGGTCTCTACACGCTGATACTTTGATTGAATCTAGGTTTTTGAAGTCTGTTTAAATGTCTGAATTTTCTGGGAGTTGAATTATGAAAGCTGTTTTAGCGCTCGCCGACGGGCGCATCTTTGAAGGTAAATCATTTGGCGCAACTGGCGAGGCCAGGGGCGAGGTGGTCTTTAATACGGCCATGTCCGGCTATCAGGAGGTCTTGACCGATCCTTCCTACAAGGGACAGATGGTCACCATGACCTATACCCAGATCGGCAACACCGGCATCAATCCCGAGGATATCGAGAGCCGCGGGCTGTTCCTGTCGGGCTTCATCGTCAAGGAGTATCAGGAGTGCTACTCCAACTGGCGCGCGACCATGAGCCTGGGGGCCTATCTGCAGGAAAACGGCGTCATCGGTATCCAGGGTATCGATACCCGCGCCCTGACCCGCCATTTGCGCGACAAGGGCGCCCAGAACGGCATAATTTCGACAATTGACTTGGACCATGCCAGCCTGGTTGCCAAGGCCAAAGCCATCCCCAGTATGACCGGTCTGGATCTGGCCAGCGGTGTCAGCTGCGACAAGCCCTACCACTGGAGCGAGGGGAGCTGGGACCTGGAGAGCGGCTATCCCCAGGTCGATCGGGCCGCCTTGAAATACAAGGTCGTGGCCTACGATTTCGGCATCAAGTACAACATCCTGCGCTGCCTGGTGGATGCGGGCTGCGATGTGACGGTCGTGCCTTCCAATTTCCCGGCCGAAGAGGCGCTGGCCATGAACCCGGACGGCATCTTCCTCAGTAACGGACCGGGCGACCCGGAGCCGTTGGTTCAGGTGCAGGAAGAAATCAGGAAATTCGTCGGCAAGCTGCCCATCTTCGGCATCTGCCTGGGACATCAGCTGTTGGGCCTGGCCCTGGGGGGCAAGACCGTCAAGCTTCCCTTCGGCAATCATGGTTCCAACCTGCCGGTCATGGACATGTCCACCCGCAAGGTGGAGATCACCGCCCAGAACCACGGCTTTGCCGTTGACCTGGATTCTCTGGGAGACGCGGCCTGTCTGGGGCACGAGAACTTGAACGACCAGACCGTGGAGGGGATCCGTCACTGCACGCTGCCGATCTTCTCGGTGCAGCATCACCCCGAGGCGTCACCGGGGCCCCATGATTCCCAATACTTGTTCGGAAGATTCGTCGAGATGATGGGAAAATTTAAAGGGCAATAGAACGCGGAAGACGCGGATTGAACGGATAAAGGCGGATTGAAACACAGAACATTTTTATGGGGTAAAGCCTTGAAGTCTCCCCTTAGGTAAGGGGAGATTTAGAGGGGTTAGCAGTGAAATACTAAGCGGTACATCCGCTAGATCAGATTTGATCCGCGTTCAATTAAAGGTTTTGATTTTTTATGAACTACCGTGCTCTTTATCAATCAGGCGAATTGTTGCAGCGGGTCCGCGAGGCCTACCGGCGACTGGCGGCCTGCGATCTCTGCCCCCATGACTGCGGCGTCGATCGCATCAAGGGGCAGCGGGGCATCTGCGGGGCGGGACTCAAACCCAAGATCGCCTCGGCCAATCTGCACCGGGGTGAGGAACCGCCCATCTCCGGCAGCAAGGGCTCGGGCACCATTTTCTTCTCCGGCTGTTCCTTGAAATGCATCTTCTGCCAGAACTTCCCGATCAGTCAGTTCGGCAATGGCGAGGAGATTACGACTGTAGAGCTGGCAGCGCGCATGCTCCGCTTGCAGCGCCAGGGGGTGCACAACATCAATTTTGTGACCCCGACCCACTTTCTGCCCCAGATTCTGGCTGCACTCTGGCTGGCCATACCCCAGGGATTCAGTCTGCCGATCGTCTGGAATACCAGCGGTTATGAACGGGTGGATGCCCTGCGGTTGCTGGAGGGGATCGTGGCTGTCTATCTGCCGGACATGAAGTATGGCGAGGAACACTCTTCGGTGGAGTTTTCTGGGGCCCCTGCTTATCGCGACTGCAATCGGGCTGCGGTCAGCGAGATGCTGCGCCAGGTTGGACAGTTGCAACTGGATGATCAGGGCATTGCCCGGTGCGGTCTGATCGTCAGGCATCTGGTGTTGCCGGGGGACAAGGCCGGTTCGCGTGAAACCCTGGCCTGGATCGCACAACACCTGGGCAGGGATACGCACATCGCTGTGATGAACCAGTATTTCCCGGCCCACCTGGCCGTCTCGTCAGAGGTGATCGGACGTAAGATTACAGATGCGGAGTATGACGAGGTGGTGGCCGCGCTGGAGGAATTCGATCTGGAAAATGGCTGGCTGCAGGAGTAAGCGCTAAAAACGTCAGAAAAGGAGCTGCTATGGAACATCTCGATAGTACGGAAGATATCATTCTTTTCTTTGATGAGTGCGCCAGAATCGAAGGCTTGTGTGCATCGCTGTATCACTACTACAGCGAGCTGTTCAAAGACAACGATGAGGTCTCCCGACTCTGGAAAAAGACGGCCCTGGAGGAAGAGAATCATCAGAAGCAGTTTGAACTTGCCCACCGGCTTCAGGATGATATCGGCTTTGAGTTGACTGCCGATCTTGAGCGACCCCAGCGGGTCTACCAAAAGCTCAACCAGCTGCTGGAGCATGTCCGCCAAAATCCGCCTGACCTGGTGACGGCGCTGACCAAGGCCATCGAGATGGAGGAGAATCTGGCCGATCTGCATGTGGACAGTTCCGTGCGTTTTCATGATGAATCGATCAAGCAGATGTTTCTGGCCATGCGGGCCTTTGATCAGGATCACATCAAGTCCTTACGACTCTGTCTGACGGCCATGATGTTGCCGCAAGCCGAGATGGCCAGCCGAAGAACCGACGAGTGAGAACGATTGTCCTTTTGGTCGTTTCCAACGTTTTCATGACCTTTGCCTGGTATGCCCATCTGAAAAACCTGCGTACCAGGCATTGGTTGATCGCCGTAGCCGTCAGTTGGGGGATCGCATTTTTCGAGTACCTGATCCAGGTGCCGGCCAACCGCATCGGCTATGGCAGATTCACCCTGGCCCAACTGAAGATCATTCAGGAAGTCATCACCCTGGCGGTCTTTGTACCGTTTGCCGTTATTTACATGGGGTCAACGCTCAATTGGAACTATCTCTGGGCCGGATGTTGTCTGGCCGGAGCCGTGTTCTTCATATTCAGGTAACTATACGAAGGAGCTTGCAATACAATGCCTAAACGAACCGACATCAAAAAGATCCTCATCATCGGCGCCGGCCCGATTGTCATCGGCCAAGCCTGCGAATTCGACTATTCCGGCACCCAGGCCTGCAAGGCGCTCAAGGAAGAGGGCTACGAGGTGGTGCTGCTGAACAGCAATCCCGCCACCATCATGACCGACCCCGACTTTGCCGACCGCACCTATATCGAACCGGTCACGCCCGAGATGCTGGCCATGATCATCGAAAAAGAACGCCCCGACGCGATACTGCCGACCCTGGGTGGTCAGACCGCCCTGAATACTGCCGTTTCCGTGGCTGAGATGGGCATCCTGGACAAGTTCGGCGTCGAGCTGATCGGCGCCAAATTGCCGGCCATCAAGAAGGCCGAGGATCGTACTCTATTCAAACAGGCGATGGAAAAGATCGGTCTTACCGTTCCCAAGTCCGGCTTGGCCCACAACCATGGCGAGGCCATGGAGATTATCAAGTCGATCGGCTTTCCGGCCATTATCCGTCCTTCCTTTACCCTGGGTGGCACCGGTGGCGGCATCGCCTACAACATGGAAGAGTATGAAAAGATGGCCGTGGCCGGTATTGACGCTTCGCCCACCGATGAGATCCTGATCGAGGAGTCGGTCATCGGCTGGAAGGAGTACGAGCTGGAGGTCATGCGCGATACCGCCGACAACGTGGTCATCATCTGCTCCATCGAGAACTTCGATCCCATGGGGGTTCACACCGGCGATTCGATCACCGTGGCTCCGGCCCAGACCCTGACCGACAAGGAATACCAGATCCTGCGCGATGCCTCGCTGAAGATCATCCGTGAGATCGGCGTGGATACGGGGGGCTCCAACATCCAGTTCGGCATCAATCCGCGCAATGGCCGCCTGGTGGTGATCGAGATGAATCCGCGCGTATCGCGCTCTTCGGCCCTGGCCTCCAAGGCCACCGGCTTTCCGATCGCCAAGATCGCGGCCAAGCTGGCCGTGGGTTACACCCTGGACGAGGTCACCAACGACATCACCCGCGAGACGCCGGCCTGTTTCGAGCCGACCATCGACTATGTGGTGACCAAGATCCCGCGCTTCACCTTCGAGAAATTCCCGGCCGCCGATGCCACCCTGACGACCCAGATGAAGTCGGTGGGCGAGGTCATGGCCATTGGCAGAACCTTCAAGGAGTCCTTCCAGAAGGCGTTGCGCTCACTGGAGATCGGTGTCTCCGGGCTCGATTCGCGCCTCTTCGACCTGGGAGCCGAAACCCGGCGGGCTTTGAACGCCAAGGAACAGCAGCTCCTGCTGGAAAAGCTGCGCCTGCCCAACTGCGAGCGCCTCTGGTACGTGGGCGATGCCCTGCGCAGCGGCATGACGGTAACCGAGATCAACGGCCATACCGCCATCGACCCCTGGTTCCTGCACAACATGCGTCAGCTTATCGAAAAGGAAGAGGAACTCAAGCGCATCGATCCGGCCATCATTTCGCGGGTACAGCTGCGTGAGGCCAAACAATACGGTTTTGCCGACAAGACCCTGGCCAAGCTCTGGAACATGAACGAGGATGACGTGCGCGCCCTGCGGCTCTCCCTGAATGTCCGGCCGGTCTACAAGCGCGTGGATACCTGCGCGGCCGAGTTCGAGGCCTACACACCCTATATGTACTCCACCTACGAAGACGAGTGCGAGGCCGAGCCGACCGACCGCAAGAAGATCATGATCCTGGGGGGCGGCCCCAACCGGATCGGGCAGGGGATCGAGTTCGACTACTGTTGCGTGCATGGCGTCTTTGCCCTGGCCGAGGACGGCTATGAGACGATCATGGTCAACTGCAATCCGGAGACCGTTTCCACCGACTACGATACCTCCGACCGCCTGTACTTCGAGCCGTTGACCCTGGAGGATGTGCTGGCGATTGTCGCCGTGGAAAAACCGGTCGGCGTGATCGTCCAGTTTGGCGGGCAGACACCGCTCAAGCTGGCGGTTGCCCTGGAAAAGGCCGGCGTGCCGATTATCGGCACCTCGCCGGACGCTATCGACCGGGCCGAAGACCGCGAGCGCTTCCAGGAGATGCTGCACAAGCTGGGACTGCGCCAGCCGGAGAACGGCATGGCCCGTTCCTTCGAAGATGCCGAAAAGGTGGCCGACCGGGTCGGCTATCCGGTCGTGGTGCGTCCTTCCTATGTTCTGGGCGGTCGCGCCATGGAGATCGTCTACGACGTGGACAACCTGCGCCGTTACATGACCACCGCCGTGCAGGCCTCGCCCGAGCACCCCATCCTGATCGACAAGTTTCTGGACGAAGCCATCGAGATCGATGTGGATGCCCTCTGTGACGGGCATGAAGTGGTTATCGGCGGGATCATGGAACATATCGAGGAGGCCGGTATCCATTCGGGCGACTCAGCCTGTTCCCTGCCCCCCTACTCGATCTCCGCCGAACTGGTTGCCGAGATACGCCGCCAGACGGTGATGATGGCCCTGGAATTGAACGTGAAAGGCCTGATGAACGTGCAGTACGCCATCAAGGACGGCGTGATCTACATCCTGGAGGTCAACCCGCGGGCCTCGCGTACCTCGCCCTTCGTCTCCAAGGCCACCGGACGCCCCCTGGCAAAGATCGCCGCCCGGATCATGGCCGGTAAAACCCTCAAGGAACTGGGCGTTTCCGGCGATATCGTGCCGAAGCATATCTCGGTCAAGGAGTCGGTCTTCCCGTTTGTCAAATTTCCCGGTGTGGACACCCTGCTCGGGCCGGAGATGAAATCCACCGGCGAGGTGATGGGTATCGGCGACACCTTTGCCGAGGCCTTTGCCAAGGCCCAGTTGGGCGCCAATGTGAAGATGCCGTTGGGCGGGAATGCCTTTATCAGCGTGCGTGACGCCGACAAGAAACATGTTGTCTCGGCAGCTGAAAAGTTGTATAAAAACGGTTTCGGCATCCTGGCAACCGGCGGTACGGCGACCTATCTGATCGAGAAGGGTATTCCGGTCAAGCGGGTCAACAAGGTTCTTGAGGGACGTCCCCATATCGTTGACGCCATCAAGAACGGCGAAGTCAGTCTGGTGGTCAACACCACGCAGGGTGCGCAGGCGGTAGCCGATTCCTTCTCCATCCGCCGTGAAGCGCTGATGCACAACATCGCCTATTTTACCACCACAGCCGGTGCAAAAGCGGCGGTAGACAGCATCATCGCCCTGAAGTCCCAGGAAATCGGCGTCAAGGCCTTGCAGGATTACTTGGCAAACTGATCCTGCAAGGGCAGGCTTAGTGGGAAATTTTATCCGCCTTTGTGCGGTTGTTATCAGAAATGTCTCTGAGGAGTTACGTGTAGATGTCCCATTCCATACCATTGACAAAAGAAAGCCACGAAGCGCTCCAGGAAGAGCTTAAGCGTCTGATCAGAATTGAGCGCCCCAAGGTCATCCAGGACATTGCCGAGGCTCGCGCCCATGGCGATTTGTCGGAAAACGCCGAATACGATGCCGCCAAGAATCGCCAGGGATTCATCGAAGGGCGCATCCAAGAGATCAATGGCAAGCTGGCTCGTGCCTATGTGGTTGACCTTTCCAACATGAAGCCGGACAAGGTGGTTTTCGGCTGTACGGTGACGCTCTATGACACCGCCAGTGAGGAAGAAATCGCCTATAAGATCGTCGGTGAAGACGAGGCTGATATCAAGCTGGCCAAGATATCCTGTACCTCACCGGTCGGCAAGGCCTTGATCGGGCACAAACTGGATGATTCCGTCAAGGTTACGGTGCCCTCCGGGACCAAGGAATACGAGATAATCGATATCAAATACGAATAACGCGTCGAAACAAGGGTGACGGCGGAGCTTTCCCGTTCACCTAGTTGTCTATCACGCTTCCAAGGAGCTGGAAATGTCGAATACCATCACAAAAGATATGACTTTTTTTGAAGTAATGCGCCTGCACCCCGATGCGGTCAAGGTGCTGCAAAAGTACAACCTGGGCTGCGTCGGCTGCATGGGCGCCCAGAATGAAAGCCTCGAACAGGGCGCCAATGCCCATGGTCTTGATGTGGAACTGCTGCTGAAGGATCTGAATGCCATCTTCGAGTGATGCCGTTCATTTGTCCGACATGTAACTGTAAACCCTCATGGTACGTCCATGAGGGTTTTTGTTTAGTGCGTTAGAAATCATTTTCTGGGTCATGACTCTATGAAACTGCGGCTTGAAAAAGACGGGAGTATCAGGTTGCCGGCTGAGATTCGGGGGACACTCGGGCTCTCGGCAGGCGACGAGATCTGTCTTGAACCGTGTGAGGGCGGTTTCAGGTTGTCGCCGGTTCCCCGGACGGTTTCTCCGGCGCCGGCGATCGCCCCGGTTGCTGAAAAAGCGGCTGAGAACGGCGGGCTGCACGAGGCCATTGCCCGAAAAAATCTGCAGACCTCGATGCAGTTTATCAAGGGCGTCGGTCCGAAACTCTCCGAACTGCTGATCAAGCGCGGTGTCAGGAATGTGGAGGATGCCCTCTATCTGCTGCCGCACCGTTATGAAGACCGTCGCCAGCTGCAGGCCATTGCCCGGCTTCGTCCGGGGATGACGGAGGTCTTCTCGGGCAAAGTGCTTTCCGCCGATATGACGGCCACCAAGGGCGGTCGCCGATTTTTCGAGGTCATTGTCGGCGATGACAGCGGCAGTGTCACGCTGAAATGGTTCAATAGCAATCCGACCTTCATGAAACGGATTTGGCGGGTCGATCGGCTGGGGGTCTTTACGGGGGAGGTTTCCCAGTTCGGCTATCAGCGCGAGGTGCATCATCCCGATGTGGAGTGGCTGGAAGCAGGCAAGAGCGTGGCGGATATTCTGGCGGCCGACCCGGTCAACTTCGGCAGAATCGTCCCGGTATATCCCTTGACGGAAGGTCTCAGCCAGAAGGTCATGCGACGGGTGATGAAAGAGGTCGTGGACGGATTCCTGGCCAATGTCAGGGAACTGATCCCCCGCCAGATTCTTCAGCCACTGAACATGCCCGGAGTACGGGAATCCCTGCGCTATGTGCATCTGCCCCCCTCGGAGACACGGCTGGAGGATCTGAACAGTGGTCGGACTCCGGCTCACCGCGCCCTGGCTTTTGATGAATTCTTCTTCTGGGAGTTGGGGCTGGCCATGAAACGGCAGGGTGTGACACTGGAAGAGGGCATCGCCTTTCAGGTGACCCACCGCTACACCAAACAGCTGGTCAAGATGCTTCCCTTCGAGTTGACCGCTGCCCAGCGGCGGGTCTTGTCCGAGATCAAGAATGATATGATGGCGCCCCATCCCATGCATCGCCTGGTACAGGGGGATGTGGGCTGCGGCAAGACCCTGGTGGCACTGATGGCTGCCTTGGTGGCGGTGGAAAATGGTTATCAGGTCGCCATCATGGCCCCGACCGAGATCCTGGCCGAGCAGCATTGGCTGGTCATCCACCGCTGGTGCGCCGAGCTGGGCATCGAGAGTGTTCTGATCAGCGCGGGTATGAAGGGCAAGGCCAAGGCCGATGTGCTGGCGCAGGTTGCAGCCGGGAGCGCCCAGATCGTCATCGGAACCCACGCGGTGATCCAGGACAAGGTCGAGTTTGCCCGTTTGGGGCTGGGCATCATCGACGAACAGCACCGTTTCGGCGTCCTGCAGCGCGGCATCCTCAAGAAGAAGGGGCTGAATCCCGATATCCTGGTCATGACCGCCACCCCGATCCCGCGCACCTTGGCCATGACACTCTTCGGGGATCTGTCGCTCTCTGTGATCGACGAACTCCCGCCGGGACGATCGCCGGTCGAGACAAAGGTCTTCTTCGAATCCAAGCGGGCGCAGGTCTACACGGCAATCAAGGATCAGGTGGCCAAGGGACATCAGGTCTACATCATCTATCCGCTGGTGGAGGAGACCGAGAAATCCGACCTGAAGGCCGCCAGTCAGATGGCGGAGCATCTGGATCAGGATGTGTTTCCCGATCTGCGTATCGGTCTGCTGCACGGCCGGATGAGCCCGGAGGAGAAGGAGGCTGTCATGGCCTCTTTCAAGGCGCGGGAGCTGGATATCCTCGTTTCGACCACCGTGATCGAGGTCGGCATCGACGTCCCCAATGCGACCCTGATGGTCATCGAACATGCCGAGCGCTTCGGCCTGTCCCAGTTGCATCAGTTGCGCGGCCGGGTCGGGCGCGGGAGTGCCAAATCCAGCTGTATCCTGCTGACACCGGGCAGGATGTCGGAGGATGGCGAGAAACGCTTGCGGGTCATGGAATCTACCGGCGATGGCTTCCGCATCGCCGAGGCCGACCTGGAGATCCGGGGACCGGGCGATTTTCTCGGAACACGCCAGTCCGGCATGCCCGACTTCCGGGTGGCCAATATCCTGCGGGACGGCAGCATCCTGGAACAGGCCCGGCAGGCGGCCTTCAGCTTGCTGGAGTCCGATCCCGAGCTCTCCGCCGGGGAGCATGTTTCACTCAGGGAAGAATTGCTCAGGCGCTGGGGACAGCGTCTGGAGCTGGCTGCGATAGGGTAGAAAAATCATGCATATAGTGACGGGTTCGGACATAGCAGGAGGACGTATTCAAAACTCGGTGGTCACCATCGGCAACTTTGATGGCGTCCATCGCGGTCACCTGGAAATTTTTCGCCATCTGATCGCCTGTGGCGCCCAACGGGGCCTGCAGTCGGTGGTGGTTACCTTCGATCCCCATCCCCTGAAGGTGCTCTCAGCGGAATCGACTCCGCCGATGATTACCACCTTTGAGCAGAAGGTAGCCCTGATTGAGGCCGCCGGTGTAGACTATCTGGTCGTGGTGCCCTTTACGCCGGAGTTTTCCGGCATGTCGGCAGAGGCTTTCGTGCGGGATATGCTCTGTGACTCGCTGGGTATGCGGCACATCATCATCGGTCATGACTACGCCTTTGGAAAGGGCCGCCAGGGTAACTACGCGACCCTGGAACGCATCGGAGCCGAACGGGGTTTCACCCTTGAGGATATGGAACCGGTCGGCGAAGAGGGGATCATTTTCAGCAGCAGTCTGGCTCGTCGTCTGATTGCCGCCGGTGATCTGCCGGGCGCCGCGGGGATCCTCGGGCGTTATCACATGATCTCGGGCACCGTGGTGCATGGCCGCGATATCGGCCGCTCGCTGGGCTTTCCGACCGCCAATATCTCCACGCCCAATGAACTGATCCCCCCGGACGGGGTCTACGCGGTGATGGTGTCCGTTGACGGGCGTCTGGTCCAGGGGGCCTGCAGTATCGGAAAGAATCCGACCTTTGCCGGCCATAGCCGCACGATCGAGGTGTTTCTGCTGGATTATGGGGATCAGATTTATGGCCACGAAATCGCGGTCTGTTTTGTAGAGCGGGTTCGTGACGTGCAAAAATTTACCGATGTGGCGGAACTGGTTGGCGCGATTACCCGGGATGTTGCGCAAACACGGGAAATTTTGGCAATGGCTGATCCGGACAAGGTCAAACCTGTTGTGAGAATGGTGCGCAATGAAAACAAGATTTGATCTCAAATTCTGGCTGGGTATCGGCGTCAGTCTCTTTTTCATGGCGCTGCTCTTCAGGAAGATCGACTTTAATAAGCTGTGGGCGGCCCTGCTTAACGTGGATTTCCGCTATATACTGCTGGCGGTGGTCTGTACGTTTATCAGTTACTTTCTGCGGGCGGTGCGCTGGCGCTATCTGCTGATCCCTGAAAAAACCATCCCGCTCTCATCCCTCTATCCGGCCACGATCATCGGTTACATGGCCAACAACGTGCTTCCGGCGCGTTTGGGCGAATTTGTGCGTGCCTATGTCCTGGCGCAGCGGGAGGGGTTGCAAACGGCGACGGTTTTCGCTTCTCTGGTGATTGACCGTCTCTTTGACGGTTTCACGGTCATGCTGATCCTGTTGCTCACGCTCTTCACCCTGCGTTTGCCCCAAGGGCTTACGGATGCCGAGTCAATGCTGAAAACTGGCGGGGTAGTTACATTTTTGCTGTATGCGGGTGTGGTTGCGTTTCTGGTGCTGTTGAAATGCCAGACCATGCGTACCCTGGCCTGGACGGGGAAACTGCTCAAGCCTTTTCCCCAGCGGCTGAGCGACCGGCTGATACCACTCTTGGGATCGTTTATCAGCGGTATCAGGATGTCCTCCAAGGGGGGCCATATCCTGGCGCTGATCGTATCGTCGCTCCTGGTCTGGATTTTCTGCATCATCCCCGTGGATCTGGTCTTGCGGGGTTTTGGCGTCAATCTGCCGATTACCGCCTCCATGTTCATCCTGGTTCTGCTGGTGTTTGCCGTGATGGTGCCGGCTTCGCCCGGTTTTATCGGCACCTATCACTACGCCTGTTTCAGGGGGTTATCCGCTTTCGGGATCGACGAGTCAACCTCGGTCAGTATTGCGCTGGTGCTGCACAGCACGGCCTTTTTTCCGGTGATTCTGGCCGGGGCCTATCACATTTGGCGCGGTAAGATGAGTCTTGGCATGCTCACTCAAGTCGGGTCGGAAAAGACACACTGATATGGAATGGTATCCAACCCCCAGTTATTTGGTGAAACGTCGCGTAATCCTGGAGTATCTGGCTCGCTGCGAGGGGAAAAATATCCTTGAGGTCGGTTGCGGTTGCGGTGACCTGCTGCGGGTTCTGGAACGTCGCGGGTATCGGGGGCTCGGTATCGATATCTCGGAAGAGGCCCTGGCGGTTGCCGCTTCGGTTTTGTCGGGGCGCGGCATCAGCGTGGCGCGCAGTACCCCCGAGGAGTTGCATGAGGAATACGATCTGGTGATTGCCTCGGAGGTCATGGAACATTACCAGGACGATCTGCTCTTTCTCCGGCAACTTGCACAACGGGTGCGTGAGGGAGGGCGACTCCTGCTGACGGTCCCGGCCCACATGCGCGACTGGGGGCCCAACGACGATTCCTGCGGACATATCCGGCGCTATGAACGGGATCAACTCCTGGCGTTATTGACCAGGGCCGGATTTGACGATATTGTTGTCTACTCGTACGGTGTGCCGATCTACAACATCATGAAACCGTTCTACGATCGGGCGATTCGCTCCGAGTCGGCCCGCTCGGCCGCAGCCATGGAAAAAACCGTGCAGAGCGGTGGCATGAAGCTGATGAAGGGGGCCGGGGCCCTGTTCCGATTCATCTTTAACGATCTGACCATGTACCCCTTGTACCTGTTACAGCGGCTGTTTTACCGCGGAGATCTGGGCAAGGGTTATTTTGTTGCCGCCCGAAAAAGGAGCAGATGTGAAACAAACGTCTGAACAGACCTGCTATCGCCTGAATGTCTTTGCGATCCTCTCGTTTGTCGTCCCATTCGCCATCTCGATGCTGACGCTGGCCCCCTCGGTGACCTTCTTCGACAGCGGAGAGTTTTTAACCGCTACGGCTTCGCTCGGGTCGGCCCATTCGCCGGGCTATCCGTTGTTTCTGATGTATGCCAAGCCCTTTACCTGGATTCCTCTGGGCAATATTGCCTTCCGGATTAACATGGCCACCGCCTTTTCAGCGTCACTGGCCTGTCTGGGCGTCTATCTGCTGACCATATCCCTGCTCAAGGGTGAAGATCTGGTTGCCGAGAAGCGTTTTTCGGCTTTTGCGGTCAAGGCCTCGGGATTGGCTGCCGCATGTTCCTTTGCGGTCACCCCGCGACTCTGGTTGCAGTCCAATCACGACAAGCCCTATCCTCTGCTGGCCTTTCTGACGGCCGTTATTTTCTACCTGCTGCTCAAGTGGCGTGATCACTACAAGGCTGGGGATGAACAACCGGCTTATGTGTATGTCTGCACCTTCCTGGCCGGTCTGGCCATGGGGCTTCATCAGACGGTCGTATTGCTCCTGCCGGCCTGGTTTTTGCTGATCGTCCTGGCGGACTGGCGCATGCTGACGCGGATCAAGGAACTTGTCCTGGCCACGGCCTTCGCCATGTTCGGTTTCTCCGTGCATCTCTATCTGCCGCTGCGGGCGACACAAAACCCTCTCTTGAATTGGGGTGATTCCAAGACATCCTCCCAATTTCTCTGGCATTTTCTTCGCAAAGGCTATCCGGATGATCCCCATCCCAGGGATTTGACCCTGCTGTTGGCCCAAATCAAGGCCTTCAATATCCCCCGTGAATTTACCTGGGTGGGAGCGGCGCTGCTCCTGATCGCCCTGTTTTGTCTCTGGCGGCGCCAGCGGGATGTGGTCATCGCCTATCTGGCGGGCGTGGGTGCTTTCCTGCTGGTCATCGTCGGGCATTTCAACGCATTGCCGGAATTCATCTTTCTGACGGAAGAATTCTTTACTCCGCTCTATCTGCTGACCGCCGTGCTGATCGGTGTCGGACTTTTTCATGTCCTGGTCTATGCCACCCGCAGCGCCTCACTCCCCGAACGCTATGACCTCAAGATCTATGGGCTGGTGCTGGTGTTGCTGTTTGCCTTGCCGGTCTCGCTCTGTGCGGTGAATTATTACGAGAACGACCAGCATAACAATTACATCGCCTTCGATTATGCCACCAACTCCCTGCGCTCTCTGCCGGAGAATGCCGTCATGTTTACCTGGGGCGATAGTGGCGCCTTTCCGCTCTGGTATCTGCAGGGGGTGGAGCGGATGCGCGAAGACCTGGATCTGCCCCATACGCCGCATATCGTCTTCGACTGGTATCTGGATTCGATGCCGCGTATCTTCAAGGACAGTAACCTGCGCAAGTTCGACATACAGAACGCGGCTCCCGAAGTCAGCCTGCGTATCGCCGTCAACGACCTGATCGACCAACGCCCGGTGTACGTCGATTTTTCTACCCGCTATTCTGTGACGTTCGAGGACTATGTGCCGGTCCAGAAGGGGATCGTCTACCGCTTGATGCGGGTCAGCGAGCCGCGTGGCCTGCCGGATATATCGGTATGGAATAATTATAATAATCGCGGCATCCTGGAAAAAATATCCTTCCTGGATCTGGATACCGGCAAGGCCATCTTGATCTATGCCAACAGCTATCTGGAAGCCGGCGAGTTTCTCTTGAGTATCGGCAGGATCGCCGAGGGGATGCAGATGCTGGATAAGGCGGTACTGATCGCACCGGAGATGAAGGCTTCTCGACAGCAGGTGCTGATGCGTTACGGACGAACGAGGTGAGTGGCGGTATGATCAATCAGGTAAATGGAACGACTCGGATTCTCGGGATTATCGGCTATCCGGTCAGGCATAGCTTGTCGCCGGTCATGCATAACACCGCCTTGCGCGCCTGTGGTCTGAATTACATCTATGTCCCTTTTGAGGTCGCTCCCGAAGGGTTGGAGAGGGCTGTCAACGGCTTACGTGCGCTGAACGTGGCCGGCTTCAACGTCACTATCCCGCACAAGACGCGGATCATGCCCTATCTTGATGAACTCGACAGCAGTGCCGTTAGCGCCGGAGCGGTCAATACGGTGAAAAATGTATCCGGGCGCTTGATCGGCTACAATACGGACGGGGATGGCCTGGTCCGGTCAATTGACAATCAACTGGCCTGCAATGTGCGCGGGGCATCCATAGCGCTGCTCGGCGCGGGGGGCGCGGCTCGTGGCGCAATTGCAGCCCTCTGCCGGGCTGGCGCGAGCAGGATTGTGATTGCCAACCGTACCCATGCCCGGGCCGCCGAGCTGGCCGCACTCATGGCGGGCCAGTTTCCGGATACGGAGTTGAACGTCACGGCAGATTTCCAGGAGCTGGAAGCGCGCCTGGCCGATATCGACCTGCTGATTAATACCACGTCTCTTGGCATGAATTGTGATACGCAACCCTGTCTGAGGCTTACGGGGCTGTCCCGCAACGCCAAGGTGTACGACATGGTCTATGCGCCGCCGATGACTCCCTTACTGCAAGAAGCCGTCGGGCTGGGCATACAGGGGGTCAACGGCCTTGGCATGCTTGCTGCTCAGGGGGAGTTGGCCTTTACCATCTGGACCGGTGTGACTCCGCCATCCGACTTGATGAAGGGCGTTCTTGACGGCATCTGCGGTAACCAACCTTGACAACCCGTGCCAATCCGCCTAAAATCTTCACCAAACAACCGTAACCGGGGGAACTATGCAGTCCAGCAGACTGGGAGAAATCCTGGTTAAAAACAACTTGATCACTCGTGATCAACTCGCAAAAGCCCTCGAAGAACAAAAACTTTCCGGTGGTCAGACCCGCCTCGGATCAATTCTCGTCAAGCAGAACCTCATCACAGAACAAAATCTGACCTCATTTCTTTCCAAACAGTACGGTGTTCCCACGGTCAATCTTGCCGACTATGAAATCGATCCGGCTGTCATCAAGATCATTCCGGCCGATGTGATCCAGAAGTATCAGCTTGTTCCGGTCAATAGGGCCGGTGCCACCTTGATCGTTGCGGTCAGTGATCCTTCCAATCTGATCGCCATCGAAGATATCAAGTTCATGACCGGCTATAATGTGGAGATGGTGGTCGCCTCCGAGCACGATATCAAGAACGCCATCGACAAGCATTGCGACCAGTCGGCCTCGCTGGCTGATGTCATGGGGGACCTGGATGTTGAAGATCTGGAGATTATCGGTGATGAAGAAGAGGTCGATGTCCGTTCCCTGGAGCGTGCCACCGAGGACGCCCCGGTCGTCAAGATGGTCAACGCCATTTTGCAGGATGCGATCAGAAAAAAAGCCAGCGATATCCACATAGAACCGTATGAGAAGCTGTTCAGGGTGCGCTACCGCATCGACGGCGTCCTCTATGAGGTCATGAAGCCGCCCCTCAAGCTGAAAAACGCGATTACCTCACGCATCAAGATCATGGCTGAACTGGATATTGCCGAGCGTCGTCTGCCCCAGGACGGACGCATCAAGATCAAGCTGGGTGGCGGCAAGGACATGGACTTCCGGGTTTCCGTACTGCCGACTCTGTTTGGCGAGAAGATCGTCATGCGTCTGCTCGACAAGTCCAGTCTGCAGACGGATCTCACCAAGCTGGGCTATGAGCCGGAGGCCCTCAAGCACTTCATGCACGAGATCCATAAACCCTTCGGCATGGTGCTGGTCACCGGGCCGACCGGCAGCGGCAAGACGGTATCGCTCTACTCGGCGCTGGCCGAACTCAACAAGGTCTCGGAAAATATCTCCACGGCCGAGGATCCGGTGGAATTCAACTTCGCCGGCATTAATCAGTGTCAGATGCATGAAGATATCGGACTTAATTTCGCTGCCGCCCTGCGCTCTTTTCTGCGCCAGGACCCGGATATCATCATGATCGGCGAGATTCGTGACTTCGAGACCGCTGAAATCGCCGTCAAAGCCGCCTTGACCGGTCATATGGTCCTCTCGACCCTGCATACCAATGATGCCCCGGCCACCATCAATCGCCTGCTCAACATGGGCATCGAACCGTTTCTGGTCGCTTCGGCCGTCAACCTGATTACCGCCCAACGCTTGGCCCGCCGCGTCTGTGCCGAATGCAAGGTGCCCGAAGAGATACCGCTGCAGGCGCTGATCGACGCCGGTGTTTCACCGGAAGAGGCACCTTCGTTTGTCTGCATGAAAGGCAAGGGATGTGCGACCTGTAACAACACCGGTTACAAGGGCAGGGTCGGTTTCTACCAGGTCATGCCGATGCTTGAGGAGATCAGGGAGCTGATACTCAACGGAGCCAATACCGCGGAGATCAAACGTGAGTCCATGCGGCTCGGCATCAAAACCATGCGTCAATCCGGACTGACCAAGCTGAAGGAAGGTGTCACTTCATTCGAAGAAGTTCTGCGTGTAACCATATCCGATGACTAATGAGGGGGGCAGATGCTCAATCTCCATCAGCTGTTGAAAATACTTGTCGAATCGAATGGTTCCGACTTGCATATTACCACAAATACTCCGCCGCAGATTCGGGTGGATGGCAAGATGACCCCCCTTGATTTCCCACCATTGAACCAGGTCGAGACCAAGCAGCTCTGCTATAGTGTCTTGACCGATGCACAGAAACATAAATTTGAAGAAGAGAATGAACTGGACCTCTCCTTTGGGGTCAAGGGGCTCTCCCGCTTCCGTGGCAACGTTTTTATCCAGCGCGGTGCGGTTGCCGGTGTTTTTCGAGTGATTCCCTACAAGATCATGTCGTTTGAAGAGTTGAATCTGCCCCCGGTAGTTTCCGAATTGGCCGCAAAGCCGCGCGGATTGATCCTGGTCACTGGTCCTACCGGCAGCGGCAAGTCGACCACGCTGGCCTCGATCATCGACTATATCAACCTCAATCGTCATGAACATATCGTGACAATCGAAGATCCCATCGAGTATCTGCATCCCCATAAGGGGTGTCTGGTCAACCAGCGCGAGGTGGGGGCCGATACGAAGAGTTTCAAGAACGCCCTGAAATATATCCTGCGCCAGGACCCGGATGTGGTCCTGATCGGTGAACTCCGGGATCTTGAAACGATCGAGGCGGCCCTGACCCTCTCCGAAACGGGTCATCTCTGTCTGGCGACTCTGCACACCAACTCCTGTGCACAGACCATCAACCGTATTGTCGATGTGTTCCCCCCCTATCAGCAGACCCAGATTCGGGCACAACTTTCCTTTGTGCTGGAAGGGATCATGTCGCAGACTCTGATGCCCAGGATGAACTCCAAGGGGAGGGTCATGGCGCTCGAAATCATGGTCCCCAATCCCGCGATACGTAACCTGATACGTGAGGACAAGGTCCATCAGATCTATTCACAGATGCAGGTCGGACAGGAAAAGTTCGGCATGCAGACGATGAACCAATCGCTTTTTTCCCTGTTTCAAAAGCGTCTGATTTCGCTGGAAGAAGCACTGGGAAGATCGTCGGACCCGGATGAACTCAAACAGATGATCAGCAATCCGGCGTCCGGCATGCAACGTCGGCCCCAGCAGCGTTGAACAATGATCAAGGAGAATAACCATGCCTAGTTTCAATTGGGAAGCCCGTACCAAAACAGGTGGTATACAGAAGGGGGTCATCGAGGCCGCCAGTGTTGAGATGGTTGAAGCCCAACTGAGAAAATTTGGTTTCAGCAATATTACCACCAAGGAGGTGGTCAAGGGCTTCAGTTTCAAGCTACCCAGTTTCGGTGGCGGGGGTAAGATCCAGACCAAGGAACTGGTCATTTTTACCCGTCAATTTGCCACGATGATCGACTCCGGTCTGCCATTGGTGCAGTGTCTGGAAATACTTGCCAGCCAGCAGGAAAACAAGACCTTTAAGGATATTCTCTACAAGGTTAAGGAGAGCGTTGAAAGCGGGTCGACGTTTGCCGACGCCCTTGCCAAACATCCCAAAGCCTTTGATCAGCTGTTTGTCAACCTGGTGGCTGCCGGCGAGATCGGCGGTATCTTGGATACGATTCTTCAGCGTCTGGCGGCCTACATTGAAAAGGCTGAAAAACTGAAGAAACAGATCAAGGGCGCCATGGTCTATCCGATTACGATCATGTCCATTGCTGTTGTCGTTGTGGGTGTTATCCTGGTTTTCGTTATCCCCACCTTTGCCAAGATGTTTACCGAGTTTGGCGGTGATCTGCCTGCTCCAACCAAGATCGTTATTGCAATTAGTAACTTTTTAACAAAGTACATCATTGTTATAATTGCTGCTTTCTATGGTATTGTCTGGCTGTTTAAAAAATATTATTCGACTCCGGTGGGGAAAAAAACCATCGACCGATTAGCCCTGAAAGCCCCTGTTGCCGGTCCGATTATCCGCAAGGTAGCGGTGGCCAAGTTTACCCGCACCCTCGGCACCATGGTCAGTTCCGGGGTCCCGATCATGGACGGACTTGAGATCGTGGCCAAGACCGCCGGAAACAAGATCATTGAAGAGGCCATCTACGGTGTCCGTCAGGCTATTTCGGAAGGTAAGACGATGGCCGAACCATTGGCCGCCTGTGGGGTCTTTCCACCCATGGTGGTGCAGATGATCGCGGTTGGTGAGGCTACCGGCGCCATGGATGCCATGCTGAACAAGATCGCCGACTTCTACGATGACGAGGTGGATGATGCCGTCAGTGCCATGACTGCCATGATGGAGCCGCTCTTGATGGTCTTTCTCGGGACAACCGTCGGTGGCCTGGTTGTTGCCATGTATCTGCCGATCTTCAAGCTGGCGGGGGCCGTTGGCGGCTAAGCATGAGGCCTGAACGAAGACTGGGGCTCTTTATTTATGCCAGGATCGTGGTTTCGTTCCTGTTCCTGGCATCGACTGTCCTGTTGAACTACAAAGAACCCGCCTCGGCCCACGCGATATTCCATTCCGGAATCGTCCGGCTGATGGCGTTTTCTTTTGTGTTTTCCTGTGTGTCGCATCTTGCACTCAGGCGGCGTAGATTCAGTTTCTTCATCATTTACCTCCAGAGTATCTGGGATGTTTTTTTCGTAACAATTCTGCTGCTGTTTACCGGCGGTATCCTCAGTCCCTACTCGTTTCTCTATCTCCTTTCCATCATGAATGCCGGCGTTCTGCTCGGGCGCCGGGAAGCACTCTACACTGCCTCCCTGTGTGGCATTCTCTATGGTGCCATCGTCGATTTTCAATTCTTCGGCCTGCTCGAAGTCATCGGACTCAGCCAGTCGGATGCCCAACAACTGGGTGCGTCCCATCTTTTCTACACAATCTTTCTCAATCTGATGGGATTTGGTCTGAGTGCCTTTATCACCGGCTATCTTGCGGAACAGGCGCGGGAGAGTGAGGCGGCACTCCGGGCAAATATCATCAATTACGGTGAACTTTCCCAGCTGAACAGCAAGATCGTCTCCAACATCGAGACCGGCCTGCTGACGACCAATCCCCAGGGGAAGATCAGGGTCTTCAATCCCTATGCGGAACATCTGTTGGGGATGTCTCTGGCCGATGTGTATGACAAACCTATCGGAAGCATTTTCCCCGAGTTGACAAACCGTACTGAAAACCTCTCCGATACGCTGCGAGGCGAGATCGAGTATGTCGGACAGGATGGACTGGGTATGATACTCGGCTACCGGGTGGCCCCCTTCGAGGACACCGGAAAAGAGAGTGCCAGTGTCATCATGAACTTCAGGGATATAACCGCCATCCGGCGCATGGAGGAGGCCCTCAAACGGGCCGACCGCCTGGCGGCTCTTGGTGAGCTTTCGGCCCGCATGGCCCACGAGATACGTAATCCGTTGGCCGCCATGAGCGGTTCGGTGCAGATGTTGGCCGAGCATGGTGCCATCGCCGGCAACGATGGTCGCTTGCTGGAAATTGTCTTGCGAGAATCCGAGCGCCTCAATAAGTTGATCACGGACTTTCTCGTATATGCTCGTCCGCCGGCACCGGTCAAGGTAATGCTTGAGCTGAAGGCGATGATCGAGGATCTGCGCCTGTTGCTGGGCTCAGACAACCGTTTTGAGCATATTGAGATCATAAACCGGGTTCCGTCCCATATCCGCATTCAGGCTGACTTGCATCAGATCAAACAGGTTCTGATCAACCTGTTGCACAACTCGGCGGATGCCATGCCCGATGGCGGCACGATTGTTGTCGAAGCGCGATTTCTGCTGAGCGGTGCCGACGGTTTCCGCAAGTCGCCCGGGGTATCGATCTCCGTTAGCGACAATGGTAAGGGGATCGATGCTGAGAGCGCCAAACATGTCTTTGAACCATTCTGGACATCCAAAACCGAAGGGACCGGGCTCGGTCTGGCGATCGTCTACCGGATCATCGAGGCCCATGGAGGTTCCATCAGCGTAGAAGCCTCCCCTGCAGGCGGTTGTCGCTTTACGATCGTTCTGCCGGTGTAAGCCATGCCGATTCCCGTGTCCTATAGCTTTCGAAATCTGTTGGCCCGCCGCCTGACAACCTTTTTGACGGCCAGCGGCATGGCGCTGGTTGTGTTTGTCTTTGCATCCATACTAATGCTCTCGGCCGGATTGCAAAAGACCCTGGTTGATACCGGTTCGGAAGATAATGTCATCGTTACCCGTAAATCGGCTAATTCCGAGGTCCAAAGCGGAGTAGAGCGCCAGCAGGCGGCAATCGTAGAGAGTTTGCCCGAGATCGCCACCGGTGTGGATGGAGAACCGCTTCTGGCAAAAGAACTGGTTGTCCTGATCAGCCTGCCCAAGCGCGGCAGCGACAAACCGGCCAATGTGGTCATCCGCGGCATCAGCCAGAGCTCCATTAATTTGCGTCCCCAGGTACGCCTGGTAGAGGGGCGCCTGCCGCGCCCGGGCTCCGCGGAAATTATCGCCGGCAGCAGCATCGCCAAGCGCTGCAAGGGGGGCGGGATCGGGGAATCTCTGCATTTCGGCATGCGCGACTGGACGGTAGTCGGTATATTCGACGCCGGAGCGACCGGTTTCAGCTCCGAGATCTGGGGCGATGCGACGCAACTCATGCAGGCCTTTCGTCGTCCGGTCTATTCATCGCTGACCTTCAAGCTTGCCAACAGCGCTGACTTTCCACTGCTCAAGACCAGCCTGGAGGGAGATCCACGCCTTACCTTGGATGTGCGCCGTGAAACCCAGTACTACCGTGACCAATCGGAAGCCATGGCAAAGTTTCTGCGTATCCTGGGTATCTCCCTGACGGTGATCTTTTCCTTGGGCGCCACCATCGGTGCGATGATCACCATGTATGCCGCCGTGGCAAACCGGGTCGGAGAGATTGGAACCTTGCGGGCGCTTGGTTTTCAGCGGGGCAGTATCATGGCCGCCTTCCTGATGGAGGCCTTGCTGTTGGGATTGACGGGTGGTATCAGCGGTCTTGTGTGCGCCTCGTTCCTGCAGCTGTTCACCATTTCCACCATGAACTGGCAGACCTTTTCGGAACTGGCTTTTTCCTTTACCCTGACCCTGGACATCGCCGTTAAATCGCTGCTCTTTTCGATCATGATGGGGTTGATCGGCGGCATTATTCCGGCCATTCGTGCCAGTCGACTCAAGATCGTCGACGCCCTGCGGGAGAGTTGAAATCATAACCAGACCAGCAGCTACCCGCTGCTTGAATGATGGAGAACGCGTGACATGAATCTGATGCATTTTAAAAAGCACCTTGTCCTGGTGATCCTGGCGGTGGTTTCCACTGCGTTGTATTTTCTGGATTATTTTTTAATCGGAAACGCCCGGGATATTGCCGCCAGCTTCCTGGGAAATCTCGCTTTTTTACCTGTTTACGTGATATTGGTGACACTGGTCATTGAACAGATCATGCGTGATCGGGAACGCCAAACCGTCATGCGCAAGTTGAACATGGTCATCGGCGTCTTCTTCAGCGAGGTCGGTAATGGTTTGCTCAGGGAGCTGTCCGGCTATGTGGTCATCTGTGACGATCTGCGCAGCCGCTTGCAGGTGTCCGGCCAGTGGAAGGAGGACGAGTTCCAGGGGGCTCTGGAGTATCTCGGCACCCACGAGCCGCGTATCGACTGTAGTGGCTGCGACAAACAGCGGCTCAAGGATCTGTTGGTTTCCAAACGCGGCTTCCTGGTCGGTTTGTTGGAAAACCAGAACCTGTTGGAGCACGAGCAATTCACCGACCTGCTCTGGGCCGTCTTTCACCTGATGGAAGAGCTGGATGCCCGTCAATCATTTGTGAATATGCCCAAAACGGACATTGAACATCTCAATGGCGATATCAAGCGTGCCTTCGGTCACCTCTCCCGTGAATGGGTTCTCTACATGCAACACCTCAAGCAGGACTATCCCTACCTCTTCTCCCTGGCAGTCCGTCTCAACCCGATGCTGGAGCATCCCGATCCGTTGGTGTACTGATGCAGTGGCATACGTTGGACATCAGAGAGGTGTGTGCCCATGTTGCGGTTGATTCCGCACAAGGGCTTGATTCCGCCGAGGCGTCCCGACGACTGATCGAGCACGGGCGCAACGAACTGACCGAATCAGGAGGCATTTCACCCTGGCGGATCCTCTGGGAACAGTGCACCTCGACCATGGCGCTGATTCTCACTGCAGCGGCTGTGATCTCGATCTTCATCGGCTCGTTTAGGGACGCCACGACCATCCTGGCGATTGTCTGTCTCTTTGCAACCCTGGGCTTTGTACAGGAATACCGTGCCGAACGGGCCATGCGCGCCCTCAAGCGTCTGGCGGTGCCGACCGTGCGGGTCCGGCGGGACGGGGTGGTAGCCGAGATCGTCGCCAGTTGTCTGGTCGTGGGGGATGTGATCCTGCTGGAGGCCGGTAATGTGGTTCCGGCCGATTGTCGTTTGCTGGAAACCTTTTCGCTGAAGGTCCAGGAGTCGTTGCTGACCGGTGAGACCGAGGCGGTTGAGAAGCAGTCTGCCCCGCTGGTTGATGACAATTCTCCCATCGGCGATCGGCTGAACATGGCCTGGATGGGAACGACCGCCACCGCCGGTCGAGCGATGGGGGTGGTGGTGGCGACCGGCATGGCTACCGAACTGGGACGGATTGCCGGGTTGCTGCAGGGCGTTCAGAACGAATGGACCCCCTTGCAGAAGCGTCTTGACCGGCTGGGCAAGGTACTGGCCATAGTGGCCGTAGCTATCGCCGCCTTGGTCTTCTGGCTGGGCATCTGGAGGGGCGAGTTGCTCCGGGATATGCTGATGACCGCCGTCAGCCTGGCGGTGGCGGCGATTCCCGAGGGGCTGCCGGCGGTGGTGACCATCACGCTGGCCATCGGCGCCCAGCGCATGTTGAAGCGTCACGCCCTGATCCGCAAACTGCCGGCCGTGGAAACCCTGGGCTCGGTGACCGTCATCTGTACGGACAAGACCGGCACCCTGACAGAAAATCGCATGACCGTCACCCGCCAGATCAGTGTGGCGGCGCTGCAAGGCGGGGAGGCCGCCGCAGACACTACACTGCTGCGTCTGGCTTCGGTCCTGTGCAATGATGCCACCCTGCGCAGCGAAGATGGACGAGAACTGGTGGTGGGTGATCCGACCGAAGGGGCACTGCTCTTGGAGGCAGCTGCCTGCGGGTTGTATCGTCTTGAGCTGGAGGACTCCTTCCCACGGGTAGCCGAGGTGCCCTTCGATTCGACGGTCAAGCGCATGCTGACCATCCATAGCGTAACGGCAGCCGGGGCTGAGCAGGCAGTCATGCAAGAGCTGGGTGCGCGTCCCGGGGATCGTCTGCTGTTTGCCAAAGGGGCCTCCGATACGATCATTGCCATCTGCGGCTCCGATCATGCGCTTCACTCGGCAATAGCACAGCAGGTCGATCTGCTGGCGGTTCAGGGACAGCGTGTGCTGGCGGTAGCCTTCCGTCTGGTGCGGTCGGGTGAACCACTGGATCTGGAGAAATGCCAGGGGGGCATGACCTTGCTCGGCTTGGTGGCAATGATGGACCCCTTGCGGGGTGAGGCGCGCGAGGCGGTCTCCCGTTGTTTGAAGGCCGGCATCCGGCCGTTGATGATTACCGGCGACCATCCCCTGACCGCTCGTACGATTGCCGCCCAGGCGGGCATTATTTCCGCTGGAGGCGTACTGGTTGGCAGGGATCTGGACCAGTTGGGTGTGGAGGGGCTGGCGGGGCGCATCGGGGATGTGTCGGTCTATTCCCGGGTCTCGCCCGAGCACAAGTTGATGATCATTGAGGCCTTGCAGGGGCGGGGCGAGGTGGTGGCCATGACCGGGGACGGCGTCAACGATGCGCCGGCCCTGAAGAAGGCCGACATCGGCGTGGCCATGGGTGTCACCGGCACCGATGTGGCCAAGGAGGCCGCCGACATGGTGCTGCTGGACGACAATTTTGCCACGATTGTCGCGGCGGTGGAGGAGGGGCGCACCATCTACGCCAATATCCTGCGCTTCATCGAATTCTCGGTCTCCGGCAATCTGGGCAAGATCCTGGCCGTCCTGCTCTTGCCTTTTCTGGGCTTGCCCAACCCCTTGACCCCCTTGCAACTGCTCTGGCTGAATCTCTTGACCGACGGTCTGCTGGGACTGGGCATGGGGGTGGAACGCCCGGAACCGGATGTCATGCAACGCAGGCCGATCTCGCCCGGTTCACAGATCTTCGATCTGCGCATGATCCGTCACACCCTGCTGACCGGGGGCATCATCGGGTTGACCACGATCATCCTGACCAGGCATTACTGGAGCAGCCACCCCGAGGGTACCTGGCAGACCGTGCTGTTCACCTCCCTGGCCTTTGCCCAGATCGGTCAGGCCCTGGCTCTGCGCTCGTCACGCTCTTCTTTCTTCAGGATGGGGCTCTTCAGCAACCCGCTCTTGATTTCCATGATTGCTGCGGTGATCGTTCTCCAGGCCGCGGCCGTGTATCTGCCGGTGCTGCAGCCATATTTCAAGACAGCGCCCTTAAACCCCGAAACCATGCTCTGGGTGATTGTCCCCGGGATAATCGTATTTGCTGTACTGGAACTGGTGAAATGCGCCGCGAGAACCATGTCTGCGCGAAAGAATAGGGGAATGGGCACGGAAGAAGGGTGAGGAGAGGGACGAAAGGTTTATCCTGAAAACGGCAATTACTCACGCGGAGACGCGGAGTTCGCGGAGAAATTCACTACGTTACGTCAATAATACCCTTCACCAATCTGGTAAGAGTGGCTCCGCTGTAATTATCCGGTTTTGCTCCGTGTTCTCCGCGTGCAACTGTTTTTTATAGGTTTATTGAATGGGAGGGTGTCCCATGCCTTTCATGAGGTTGAGCTGGGATACGATGGCGAATTGTTTGTCGTTGAAGACAAATTCCTCGTCACGGATGAAAACCTGGGTATAGGTTGTGGACTTGAACTGATCGAACGCGAAGGTCCCTAATACATCGGAAGCGTCCTGCTGAAGTTTTTTCCCCTTGTACTCGATTTCCAGCCAGGCATGATCGACGATTCTTCCTGGAATATCCACCTCACCCGCCACAACCCGCACATCCGAAGACGGAATCCCCAAGGCACGATACAAGCTACAGAGCAAGACGGCCTTGCCCAGGCAACTGGCCTTTCCCGCGCTCAGGATCTCGCCGGCCGGCAATGCCGGATCGGCGGCATCATTGGTGATATGTTTCTGCACGTATTTGTAGGCGTTCTCCGCTGTTTTCAGTTCAGCGGCCAGCGCCTTGATGCGCTTGTCTTGCGGGGTGATGAGAAGGGAGAGTTCAACGGGACTGTTGACGAGCATGTCGTGAAAAGAAAGCGGCGCATGCCGTTGTATCCTGCCGGCTGCAAAACCACTACAAAAGATGAGAACTACCGCAGTAAGCACTACAAGGATTTTGCGCATGGTTTCTTCTCCGTTGGAGTGACTGATGTCATTTCATTAACGTAAGCCCGTTGCTGGAATCAGAAATTTAATAAATGCAGTAACGGTGCCAAGCATGACATGAAAAACGGAGCGAGTTGAAAAGTCTGCGCCTTGTTCGATGGTTAATTCCTGAGTAGAACCAATTCTCCGCTTCCCTCCGCGTCCAGCCTCCGCAAACCTTCCCAACGCCCGCTAAGCGGTTCCGCAACCTGGCCTTCGCCCACTCTTTCCAAGAGCTGCATCACAATCCGCCAGGAGGGCAGCACATCTCCACCGGGTGGGTCGTGACGGTGCATGCGGGGAGGATGCAGCTCCGGGGTGAGTCCCTTGATCGGCAGTCCCGGCCGCATGACCTGTTTGAAGCGCTGGGCCCGCCCTTCGTTGTTGACAAAGGTGCCGTCCATCTCCACCCAGGCGGTGACCGGAAGAGCAACCTCGGCCCGTTTCATCAACCCGGTCGGCAACCAGTCGGCGGCGGCCAAAACACGGATGTTGGCCGGCAGTTCGCCTATCAGATCGGCCTCCAGGGCGATGATGCCCTTGATCCTGCCGCCGGCGATCGCTTCGGAAAGCGGGACAGCGCCCTCTTCACGGGCCAGCAGTGCACAGCCGCAGGCGTTGGGGCCGTCGAGGATCAAGGCCAGTTTGACGTTGTCGATGGCGGCCGCTCGGAGGCTGTCCAGCGCTGTCTGGCGAGTGCCGGCGATGATCACCGGGCGGGCGGCATCGCTAAAGGGGATCTCGGCAAGGTTGGATGCCTGCTCGAATTCAAACGGCAGGGCGGCTTCGACTCCGCTCAGCCTACAATTCGTTACCTGAACAGAATCAGTCTTCTCATTGAAGCTTGGTTTTTGTAAGGAACCCGTTCCCTGAGCGGAGCCGAAGGGAACCAGATACACCCGTGCCCCGCTACGCCAGGCTTGGCGTACGGCCAGGGCCATCATGGGTGCCTCTTTCAATAGGTCGCATCCCAGCAGCACGATCAGGTCGGCCCGACGTACATCCTCCTGTGAAGCGGCATTATCGGCGTGCAGCAGGGAGAACGCTTCAACTGTCCCCACTGACCGGGCCTGATCATCGAAAAAACAGAGCGCCCCGGCATCCAGGTCGCCATGCAGACGGGCCGCCATGATGTTCCCCTCCAGGGACATGCGTGGTGAACCGACGATGGCCAGGGCTTGGGGGCCGTGCAGCTGCAAAAACTCTACAACCCGCTCCGCAAGGGCATCCAGCGCCTGATCCAGCGTGACGGTCTGGCCGTCAACCAGCGCTTGACGCGGCCTGTCCGGGGCATTGACGGCGGCGTTGCTGAATCTGCCCCGGTCGCAGATGAACCAGCCGTTGACCGCATCGTTCCTGCGGGCGGTGACCTTGAGCAGTTCCCGGTAGCGGGCCATGGGGACGGTACTGCAGCCCAGGGAACAGTGGGGGCAGATCGAGGGGGCCATGTCGTAGTCCCAGTAGCGGGCGCGGAAACGGGCGGTTTTGTCGGTGAAGACCCCGGTCGGGCAGATATCCACCAGGTTGCCGGAAAAGGGGGATTCCAATTGGCCGTCCTGTTGGCGGCCGAAATAGACGCTGCCGGCCCGGCCGGTAACCCCGAAATCCGTGCCCCCGGCATACTCCTGATAGAAACGGGCGCAGCGGTAACACTGGATGCAGCGGTTCATCTCATGTTCGATCTGGCTGCCCAGGTACTGGTTGACGTGGGTGCGCTTGCGGCCGTCGTAGCGGCGGATGCCGTGCCCGCCGGCGATGGTGAAGTCCTGCAACTGGCACTCGCCCCCCTCATCGCAGACCGGGCAGTCGTGGGGGTGGTTGATCATCAGCCATTCGATCACGCTCTTACGCATGGCTTGGGCTTCCGCGTCGCTGGTGGAAACCACCATGCCATCCTGGGCCGGCAGCATGCAGGACATCTGCAGGCCCTTGGTCGGTCCCTCCAGGATCTTGACCGCACAGACCCGGCAGGCGCCGGCCTTGCCCAGGGCCGGGTGCCAGCAGAAATGGGGGATGGTGATGCCGATGCTGCGCGCCGCTTCCAGTACGTTGGTGCCGTCCGGTACGCTGACCGTTATGTCGTCGATGATCAAGGTGGGCATAAGAATCCGCCGGGAAATGTAGTTGATCCTATTAAAAGTAGTTGCACGCGGAGACGCGGAGAACGCGGAGTAAAACCGAATAATTACATCGGAGTCACTATTACCTGATTGGTAAAGGTTATTATTGACGTAACATATTGAATTTCTCCGCGACCTCCGCGTCTCCGCGTGATAACTGCCGTTTCAGGTTGATAGATCTTGCTCTAGGCCGGTTTGACCCGTTCGTACTGATGGATATTGATCAGCGCGCCGAGCGGCGCCGTGACGATGATGCCGACAAACAGTACGATCAGACCGGCGCAGGTGATGATATTGCCGACCAGATAGGCCAGCAGCCAGTTGACAAAATTGGCCTGGATCGTTTCCAGACTCCACGTGTAGGCCTCCAGTGCGCTGCGTTTGTTGTCGATAATGGCATACATGCCCGGCGCGACGATGAAGGCGAAGGCCATGGCCGCCAGTGAGCCGAAAAACGGTACGAAGTGAAGAATCACCAGCGCGATCATATTCAGGATGCAGTAGAGCAGGAGGTTACCGAAACAGTCCCAGGCGTCGAAGAGGTCTCCGACCTGAGGCTTGCCCTGGCCCCGGGCCAGTTTGATCAGGGAACGGGTATACCCGGCAATGAAGCCGATATTGGCGATCGGAATCCAGACCAGTAGCATGAACACCAGTGTCAGGATGATCAGGTCTGCCAGATTGGTCTTCCAGACATGCAGGGCGTTCGTAAACAGTTCCCCGAAATCGGCCTGACCCGCTGATGGGATCACACCCGGCAGAGTGCCGATGACTGAGCCGCAGTGCTTGCATTTGATAGCCCCATCCAGGACCTCTTCCTTGCAGTAGGGACATTGCATGGTCTGCTCCTTTTCGTCGCGATTCGGTGGAACTGTCACAATCTACAGGTGCTGCCTCATCGAAACGGGCAACGTTTTTTGGAAATGTGCTCTTGCAGCTCATCGTCAAAATGGCGCAGGAGCCCATCCAGCGGACCCATGGCGCCGGGGGCCAGGGCGCAAAAGGCATAGTTGAGCAAATGCACGTGCTCACGCAGGATCTGGATATCGTCGATCGCGCCTCTGCCTGACTCGATGCGTTCCAGGATCTGCTGTACAAAGGGGAGCCCCTCGCGGCAAGGGGTGCACCAGCCGCAGGATTCCCGGGCATAGAAACGGATCATGTTGAGGGTGGCCGCCACCATGCAGCTGTGCTGGTCGAAGACGATGATCCCGCCGGTGCCCAGGCGCGAACCGGCCTTGGCCACCGGGTCGAAATCCATGGACAGATCCCAGTGCTCTTTCGTCAGATAGGGTGTGGATGCGCCGCCGGGGATGCAGGCCTTGAAAACGCTCCCTTCCCGCATGCCGCCGCAGGGGCCGTCGATGATTGCGCCCAGGGAGATCCCCAGGGGGAGTTCGAAACATTCCGGGTTGGCTATATGGCCGCTGACGCAGAACAGTTTCGTGCCGGCCGCTTCCGCTGTGGCGGCCTGCGCCTTCCACCAGGCCGGCCCCTGGGTGATGATGGCCGGGATATTGGCCAGGGTCTCCACGTTGTTGACCACGGTCGGTTGGCCCCAGAGCCCCTTGATGGCCGGGAAGGGGGGTTTGGCGCGCGGGTTGGCGCGTTTCCCCTCCAGGGCATTCATCAGGGCGGTCTCTTCGCCGCAGATATAGCGGCCGGCCGACTGATGCACCTCAATCCTCAGGCTGAAACCCGAATTGAGGATGTTCTGTCCCAGCAGGCCCGTGCGCTGGGCCTCGGCGATCCCTTGGCGCAGATTATCTGCTGCCTGCTCATAGCCGCGGCGGATAAAGACAAAGGCGTGTTCGACCCCCAGCGCGTAAGCGGCCAGGGTCATCCCCTCGATCAGCAGGTAGGGATTTTTTTCCAGCAGGATGCGGTCTTTGTAGGTGCCCGGCTCCATCTCGTCGGCGTTGCAGATCAGGTAACGCGGGCCGGGCAGGTCGCGCGGCACGAAGGACCACTTCTTGCCGGTGGGGAAGCCGGCGCCCCCCCGGCCGCGCAGGCCGGAGTCAATGGTCGCCTGTTGCACCTCGGCGGGGGACATGTCGCTCAATGCCGTGCGCAGGGCGCTGAAGCCCCCTTCGGCACGATATTCGTCGCAGGTTATGACGCGCTCGGGGCGATTATGTTTGAAGAGGATTGGTTCCATGGGATAGAAAATGCGGGGAGCAGCCGGGCCGCCCCCCGCAATGGAGGTTACTTTTTGAAGGTCTTGATGATGTAGGCGGCCAGTTGTTTGGCATCGGCGTCCGAAATGGCCTTGCTGTCAAAGACCGGCATACCTCCGCCTCCCTTGCGGATCTGGCTGAGGATCTTCTTGGTGTCCTTGAGGCCCTTGAGGGGCTTTTGGGCGTTGATAATGTTGCCGCCGTCCGGGTGGCAGGAAGCACATTTAGCCTTGAAGATCGCCTCGCCGCTGGTTCCTGCGGAAGCGCTCGTTGTTGTCAACGCAGTGGCAAGCATGAGTGTCGCCAAAATGATGCCTTTATTCATTGCAGTTCTCCTCTGATGTGGTTTGTATCCCCCGAGGGGGAGTATATCGTCAAATCGCCGCATGGGAAAGGCCGGCGGCCGCTTCATCGCCGATGCCGCCAAAACGGTCATGCACGACCGCCGAACGGTGCAGGGCTGAACGGATGTTGGGCAGGATGTTTCGGGCCCCAATCACCTGGGGCAGTTTGGAGGTATAGATGAATTTCTTGGGTTGTCCGCGCGTGCCGCACAGCAGCAAGGTCCGGCCGGATTCATGCAATTTTTCGTAGAACTGTTCGATGGCATACAGGCCGGTGGCGTCGATGGCGGTCATGTAGCGCATGCGCAGGATCACGATCGGTTGCAGATCGTCGATCTGGTAAGCCAGCTGGCTCAGTTTCTCGGCCGCGCCGAAGAGCAGTGGCCCCTGAATATGGAAGATACTGATGTAATGGGGGATGTTGAGATCCTGGACGATATGGTCCTTGGCGCTGCGGATTGCGTCGCTGGTCAGGGGGGCCACCACCGTGGTGCGTGAAACCTGATAAATGTACAGCAGGGCCGCCAGCATCATGCCGACCTCGACGGCGATGGTCAGGTCGGCCGCCACCGTCAGGACGAAGGTGATCAGCCAGACCGAGATCTCCTTGCGGTTCAGGCGCAGGATCATGGGAATCTCGCGCCATTCGCCCATGTTGTAGGCCACTACGAACAGCACCGCCGCCAGGGTCGCCAGCGGGATATAGCGTGCCAGGGGGGCGGCGAAGAGGATGATCGCCAGGAGCGTCAGGGCGTGGATGATGCCCGAGAAAGGCGAGCGGGCCCCGGCGCGGATATTGGTGGCCGTGCGGGCGATGGCGCCGGTGACCGGGATGCCGCCGAAGAGCGGCACGGTCAGGTTGGCAATCCCCTGGGCAACCAGTTCCACGTTGGAGTTATGACGGTCGTTGCTCATGGAGTCGGCTACCACGGCCGACAGCAGACTCTCGATGGCCGCCAGCAGGGCCACGGTCAGGGCCGAGGGTAGCAGAGGCATGATCAGGTCGGCGCGGAAGGCGGGCATCTGGAAGTCGGGCAGGCCGGTGGGGATGCCGCCAAATTTGCTGCCGATGGTTTCCACCGGTATGCCCAACAAGGCCACGCAGGCCGTTGCCCCCAGGAGGGCCACGATCGAGCCGGGGACCCGTTTGGTAATCCGGGGGATCAAGAGGATCACCGCCAGGGACGCCAGGGCAATGGCAAAGGCCAGAAAATCGGCCGTGTGCAGGTTTTCCCCAAGGTAGCGCATGCGCTCGATGAATTCGCTAGGCACCTTGCCCTCGGCCCGCAAGCCCAGGAAATCCTTGATCTGGGTCGAGGCGATTAGGACGGCGATGCCGTTGGTGAAGCCGATGATGACCGGGCGCGGGATGAACTTGACCGCATTGCCCAAACCGGTCAGGCCGAGGAAGACCAGGATGGCACCGGCCATCATGGTGACCATCAACAGGCCGGACAGGCCGTGCTTGGCGATGATGGCCGCGATGACCACCACGAAGGCCCCGGTAGGCCCGCCGATCTGGGTCTTCGAACCACCCAGGGCTGAAATCAAGAAGCCGGCGATGATGGCGGTATAGATCCCGGCCTGGGGAGTGACACCGGAGGAGATGCCGAAGGCCATGGCCAACGGCAGTGCCACCAGCCCGACGGTGATGCCGCTGGTGATGTCGGCGGCCAGGTCGGAACGACGGTAATTTTTCAGGCATTCAACGGATTTGGGAAGCCACTGGTTAAGGAATGAAGTCTTCATCTGTCTCTCGTTTGATGGATAGAATTGGGTCTAAGGATACCAGGTTCGCTACCATAACACTACGGAAGCACTCAGGCAAGTCCCCTTACTCCCCTTTGACCTCGAATTTCCAGGGGGCACTCTCCCCGCGCAGCTCGGGCTGGTACATGGGCCAGGTCGCCGCCGGCAGGGCCAGCGCTTTGCCGGATAGTTCCGGGTAGATGACATGGCGGAATTCGTGCCGTCCGGCCGGCAGGGAAGTGATGAAGAAGGCCAGCCGCTCGTCGTGCCGCTCGCGGTTGGAATACCATCCCAGGTAGGCGCTTTCATCCAGGAAGCGCGGGTCGCGGTCGGTCTCGCGCGATTCGAAACCGGCCGGCAGGCGGTCCTCGATGATCACGTATTCCAGCGGCCGCTGATTCTCCAGCGTCAGACGCACCTCGATGTCATCTCCATGTTTGAGCGTTTCAGCTGCCTTGAGCGGGGTGTATTCCCGCCGCCAGGTTGCGCCGCTCTTGACCGTAGTGATCCTGTAGAGGGTGCGCTCCAACTTCAGGCCGCTGGCTGAACGGGCCGCTTCCGGTGACGCCTGGTACTCCAGGGCGGCCCCTAGATAGGCCGCGCCGGGGCCATCCTTGGTCAGGGTCAGCCGGTTCGGGCCGCTTCGTAACTTATCCTCCGCTACGCTGATCCGGGCAGTGCCGCTGGTCAGCCGGCCATCCTGCACCCGGAAACTGGCCAGCTCGCTTCCATTGAGTTTGAGGGTGGCCGTGTAGCTGGCCGCGGTTTCGCCGCTGGCGGCCACATAATCGGCCAGGGCCGTGACTGCCGTGGCCGAGGCGATGGTGGTGCGCCACCAGCCACCTTCCTGATGGCGGGCCAGGAACCTGGCCAGCCGTGCGGCCAGGGGATCGGCCCCGTCCTGCCGGACCAGAAGGGAGAGCATGGCGGCGCTGGTCTCCACCGCCGATGAGCCCCAGCGCCAGCCGTACCACCAGGATTCGGCCGCCTCGTCCTTCAGGTAGGAGACCTGCCCCTCGTTGTGGATCTCCTTCTTCAACTGCTCGATCAGTGGGGCCAGCGCCTCCCGTTGCCCGCCAAAGGCCAGTGCCTCGCCGTAGGCCAGCCGCTCGGCCAGGGGCAGCGACTTCCAGGCCGCCTTGATCCTTTTCTCAAGTTCTTCCTTGCGGATGTTGTTCACGGCCAGGGCCCGGTAGGCGTGGGGCAGATCCGTACTGAGGGCCGTGCTGCTCTGTCGTTCCAGGGCCGCCAGGCCTCGCTTGAGCAGGTTCTCCGGAACGGCCAGACCGGCCTTGACGGCCAGTCCCAGGCCGTAGACGGCATGGGCGGTCATGGTCAGGCTGCTGTCGTTCTTCCACCAACCCCAACCGCCGTCCTCGTGCTGCATCTCCTCCAGCCGCCGGATACCATCGGCGATCACCAGGGGCAACTTGGCCTCCGTGGCCGGATCGGGCTGCCACCCCTGCTTGTTCAACAGGGCCCGGGCATGCACGGCCGGGATGAAGCGTGAGAGGGTCTGTTCGACGCAACCGTAGGGGAACTCCACCAGCCGGGAGATGGCGCTGTTCAGGCTGGCGGCGATGGTCGGGGCAAAGGTCAGGTTCAATTGGGCCGTGCCGGGCAGGGCCTCCTCGGGCAGGGACAACTCGGTCGTACTCTCTTTATCCCGCAGGGCGATGCCGCCGGATAGCTCGCGGCGGATGGCGCGCGGCAGCAGCGGCAGGGTCAGCTCCATGGCGTCTCCCGTGGCAAGACCCTTGGCCAGCAGCCGCAGAGTGGCCGTGCCGGATCGATCGGCCCGCAGCCCAATGTTGGCCCGCAACGTGCCGCGCGGCGCAATCGTGCCGCTGAAGTCGCTGTCGCCCAGGAGGGTCAGGCCGCTGGCCTCGAAGCGTCCCTGGGCCTGCTGCTCCCGGTCAATCATGCTGGTGATGACTCCCGGCAGCTGCAACTCGTCCCCGACGATCATGAAACGGGGCGGGGCCAGGCGGGCCATCAGCTCCAGCCGGGCGATGAATTTATCCCGTCCGACGCCGAACCGGCTGTCTGGTGTGTGGCCGACGGCGGTGGCCCGCCAGGTGGTCAGGTTGTCCGGCAGGGTGAAGTCGGCCGTGGCGCTACCGTCGGCCTGCGTGTTCAGCATGGGGAACCAGGCGGCGGTATCCTTGAAGAGCTTGCGGACCTTGAGCCCCTTCAGGCCGTCGTCGGGCTCCTGGGCCTGGCTCTTGTCCTTGGCCGCGCCCCCCAGGTAGACCCGCGGGAAGGAGTGCAGGGTCGTCACCAGGTGCTCGCGGGTGCCGCGAAAGAATTGCCAGATATCGTCGGGGCGTTCCTTGGCGATGGCATAGATGGCCTCATCCACCACCGCCAGGGACAGTTCGGCCGGGAGCGCTTTTCCGGCCTGAGTCGAACTGACGGTCAGATGCACCGCATCGCCCGGCCCATAGAGCGGCTTGTCGGTGGTGACCTTCAGGTCGAGCTTGTCCGGTTGTTGATCGACCCGCAGGGGCCGGCTGCGACTGAAGAAGCGGCCGTTGGCCACGGTCACCGCCGAGACATGGACGTAGGGGGCCTGGGCCGTGGTGACCGGGATCAAGACCACCTCGACCATGCCGCTCAGCGGCACGACCCGCTGTTCGAGGATCTCGCGTCCCTCCAGGGTCAGCAGCAGGCTGCCGCCGCTGGCGGGGGCGCGCACAATCAGGCGGGCCGTCTCGCCCGGCTGGTAGCTCTTGCGGTCGAACTCGGCCTGCAGTTCACGGTAGGCGCCTTCCCAGGAAAAGCCTTCTTGCCAGACCCAGACCGAGGTGTGGGCCGTGGCCCTACGCCCGGCCTCGTCGGCCCCCGTAACCGTGACCTGCCAGTAACCGGGTGAGGGGAAGCTGAAACGGCTATAGGCGCTGCCGTCGGTAGAGGTAGTAATTTCGCGGACCTCTGTCTCCCGCCAGCTGTAGGAGCGGCTCTTCTTGTCGTAGACCTGGCGGTCGAAGCTCAGTTTCAGCGGCAGCGCCCTGGGGGCCCCTTCCCAGGTGGCGGCCTTGATGACCAGCTCCTGGGGGTCGCCCGGCCGGGCCAGATAGTTGGCGGCCTTGACGTTCAGCGAGACCAGCGACGGCACCACGTTGACACTCCCCGAGGCCGAGACTTGACGGCTGGATGGATCGCTGACATCGGCCTCCAGGGTATAGCTGTAGGGCACGTCATGCTTGCGGGCCATCACGGGAATCAGCGCCGTGCCGTTCTCGTCCAGGCGGACCTCCCCCTCGCCAATGAAATCGGCGTAGCCGCCGCCGAAACGCCCCTCGTCGTCATAGCCCTCCTCCGTGTCATCGGCTGCGCCCAGGCCCCAGGCCGGTTTGGAGTAGATCCGCCAGACCAGCTTGCCCCCGGCCACGGGCGCGCCGAAGTAGTAACGGGCCGCAACCTTGAACTGGCCGGTGTCGCCGGCCACCAGGAAGCGGCGGTCGGCGGTGGCCGTGACCTCGAACTCGGGCTTGCGGTACTCCAGCACCCGGAACGAGCCCTGCCAGCTCTCGCCGCTACTGCTGGCGCTGATGCTGTACTCACCCAGCGCCGGAACGGCCGGCAGGAGGCACTGGCCGTTGAAGGAGGCCGTGGCCGACAGGTCAAGATCGTTCTCGCAGACCGCCTTGTCGTTGTCGTCCTTGATGGTCACATGCAGCTTCTCCAAGTGCGGGAGCCGGTATCCCTCGCCGGACCTCTGGCGCAGGACCCCCTTGTAGAAGACGGTCTGGCCGGGGCGATAGGCGGGACGATCGGTGTAGATATAGCCCTTGGTGGCCGATGCCGTGCCACTCTCCGTCCGGCCGGGAAGTTCCAGAAACGCCAGGCTTTCTCCGCTGCGCCCGGTCAGGCGTGTTGCAGCCGGGGCGCCTCGCCAGAGGGCCAGGCCTTGCCGGTCGCTGACCGCGTGTGTAGCCAGGGGCAGCGCGCTGATCTGCACACCCGGTAGGGGCACACCGCTGACCAGGTCCGTGGCGAAGAGCAGGCTGCCACTGGGCGAGTTCTTGGCCACCAGCCCCAGACGGGTCACCAGAAAAGCAAAACGGGTGCTGGCGCCGTTTCCCTTCAGCTCCAGCAGATAACCTCCCGGCTGCAGTCCGGGGAGCGGAATGTGGCCGAAGCGTCTATGGCTGTCACGGCGGGCCTTGAAAGACACCGAGACGCTGCTGATCCGCTGCAGGGCGTTAAGCGGGATGGCATCCGGCTTGCGCAGGTCAATCGTACCGTCCAGCAGCGCGGCGGGCGGGATCCGCGAGATGATCGCCTCACCGCGCTCGACCCGCAGGGCGTTGGCCCGCAATTTGACCGGCTTGTCGGGCAGAAAGACGTCGTTGTACTCTTCGATGCTCAGGGTCGGCGGCCTGAGCTCCGCCACCAGGGCCACCTCGCGGCTCTCCCCCTCGACGATTTCCAGTTCCTGTACGGTTTCCTTGAGGCGCTCATCGGGTGCCGAGAGGGTATAGCGTCCCGGCGGCAGGTCGCTCAGCAGGGCCAACCCCCGCTTGTCGGACTTGATCGAGCGGTAGATCGTGTTGCCGCTCAGGTTGATCCTGACACTGTCGAGCTTGTACGGCCTGCCGTTCTCGCGGACCGTCAACCGCACCTTGAGCGTGGCGGCGCGGCGGATGACCAGGTCGCCCATATCCTTCTGCTCGCCCGGACTGAGGTAGTAATAGCTGTTCTTCTCCAGCACCCAGCCGGCCTTGGCCAGGGCCGGTTCGTAGCCGTGGGGATCGAGCCCCGCAAAACGGAAGCGGCCATCGCCTGCGCTGGTTGCCAGACTCAACTTGTCGGCGGCGATGCGCACCCCGGCCAGCGGCGTCCCGCTGCTGTCAACGATCCTGCCGAACAGCTCGGCCGGTTTGCGCAGATAGACGCTGCTCAGTTCCACAGCTCTGTCGGCCACCGTAGTTCCGCTCTGCAAGGTTCCCAGACCCTTGGCCTTGACGAACCAGGCGTATGAACCGGCCGGGAGCTGCACCCGGAATGTGCCATCCGTCCCGCTTGATGTTTTTGTTGAAGGTGTCGACGCCATCCCCTTGTCATTGCGCGCGAAAAAGGTTATTTCGGCTCCGCTGACCGGTTTGTTGGTCTCGGCCGCCATGACCGTACCGCGGACGTCTTGAAGCTTTGGGGCGGCCAGGGCGGGGGAGGGTGACAGCAGGGTCAGGGTAAGCAAGAAGAGCGGGATCAGGCGGAAAAACGGGTTCATGGTGGGCTCCTTGAATGGAATCAAAAACATTTTTACAAGGATGAACAGGATGGACGGGATAAAACCTTTAAAAACAGGCGGCTGGGTTTTAACCTGGCACTATTCGGAGCGCAGGCATCTTGCCTGTGCTTCAAGCGGGGTTGAACCCCGCTTGAATAGGCAGGCTGGAAGCCCGCACTCCATTCGTTTCAACTCGAATGCAACATCGAATTAGTGGCAAGGATCTCATACCTTTACCCCGAACAAAGCCCCGACGCCGGATGTCAGGCCCATCGCCAGGGCTCCCCAAAAGGTCACCCGCGCGGCGGCGATAAGCATGGAAGCGCCGCCGGCGCCGGCGGAGAGGGAGCCCAGCAGGGCCAGAAATAAAAGCGAACTGGTGGCAACGACCCAAATCAGCACCGATTGCGGTGACAGCAGGACAACCAGCAGCGGCAAGGCAGCGCCCGACGCAAACATGGCGGCCGAAGCCAATGCGGCCTGAACCGGTCGCGCGGTCAACATCTCGGAAATGCCCAGCTCGTCACGCGCATGGGCGCCAAGTGCATCGTGCGCCATCAGTTGGGTAGCGACCTGGGCGGCAAGTTCCGCGTCAAGTCCGCGCTGTATGTAAATCTCGGTCATCTCGGCATGCTCGTGTTCGGGCTCATCGGCCAGCTCCCGGCGCTCCCGCTCCAGATCGGCGTTCTCCGTATCGGATTGAGAACTCACCGACACATATTCACCGGCGGCCATGGAGGTCGCGCCGGCGACCAGACCGGCAACACCGGCGATCAGGATATTGTTCGAGCTCGCGCCTGCCGCAGCCACGCCAAGCACAAGGCTGGCAGTGGAAACAATCCCGTCATTTGCCCCAAGCACAGCCGCCCGGAGCCAGCCGATGCGGTGGGTTTTGTGTCTTTCAATGTGTCTCATAGGGTTCCTTGTGTTTTAGGTGGGGGCGGTGTTGTTAACGGGCTTCGGCTGACTATCACGTTGTTGAGCAGATCCTGCCGAAGGTTGGTATCATTTTTCATTTTCATTCCCACCAGAGAAATGAATTTAATGCCTTTTTCCTCTCTTTTTTGTATCTAATTCCATTTTCGTTTATGTAGGAAGATAAGGCAGAGTGTGTTGATTTCATGATCTTTTGGGCAATTCCAGAAATGAACTCTGATTTCTCATCAAAATAATCGGTAGTGACGACTAACGAATCAAAATATGGACGGTCTCTTCCGTCAGGGGCTGCAACTTTAGTTTGACGTAGGTAGTTGTGGGTATAGGTTCCTCCATGATGTACGAGTAAATTCCGGTCCCTGAGAATTTCCGAGTATTTTATTGCTTCAGTTTTTGAAAATGGGGATACTTTTAACAGTGTGCTGTAAAATGAGTTTATTTTTTGAGCAGTTCCAAAATCAAATTTATCATTGATAAGAAAGCCTAGTTTCCAAATATATCCATCAGGTTCGGTAAGTAATCTAATTGGGTCTATCGAAATATCGTAGGCAGTTGAAGACAGTCTTGTAATTAAGCTTGGTTCAATGTTTATTATTGATGAGAAATGATCTTTACAGAATGCTTCAAAATAGGAAACAAGTCCGATAAAACAGACTTCATTCAGCCTATTTATCATTCGATCTTTTGATGTTCTATCGATGTATGAAGATAAATCATCCAACGTAATCTTAAAAAAATTGCCTGTAGGAACCCCACCAGAAAAATATTCGAGCCAACCCGCTTCAGTTTGTTTTCGCATATAGTCCCTTATCTATTTATTCGTTTAACGGTGTGGGATATTAGTTGACTGCTTATGGGTAGACGTATCTATTTGTGCTCTGCCGCTTGCTGGCAAGCGAATTCTTTTGCTTTTCCATATGCTTAAAAAGTTTTTAATGTCGATCCCTCGTTGAAACAGCCTCTGCTTTGAAACGATAGACGTTTACCGCTGCTGGGTCGCGTTCTCCCAACCTGCGTAGTGCCTCGCGAAAGGCCCAGTTGGCGGTGCGGGCTTCACCGGGGACAAAGGCCACCCCGGCGTTGGCACTTTCCACGAACATCCCTTCGTGGGCCGGGTCGATCTCCTGGTAACTTGTCACCCGTTCCGGCTGGCCAAGCGGAAAGGTGATCTGCACCCCGGCCTGCCGGGCTATTTCCCTGGTTGTGGTGCAGGCGCGGGCGTCGTTCTTCAGCGCCAGACGGATGTTCTCGTTGATCTCCTCGGCCAGGTTTGCCCGGCGTGGCGAGAAACCGCCGAAACAGGCAAAGACCCGCTTGCCGCTGAAGAAGGTCACGAAACAGGCCCGCTGTCGGTGGGTGGTAAATTCCGGCGGTACGGGTGCGGGAGTGCCGGCAAGCTGGGCAATCAGGCATTCGCGGGCATACTCCAGCAAGGCCAGTTTTTCGGTTTTGGTGAAGTCGGGGGCGGCAAATGCTATTGAAATAAATAAAAGTGCAATTGCACCAATGGCAATAGAAAGTCCCCCTTTAACAAAGGGGGATTTAGGGGGATTTGCCTTTATGCCGAGAATCAAATCCCCCCTGGCCCCCCTTTTTCTAAGGGGGGTAACTTCATACGGCAGATTCATTCCCCACCCCCGGCAATGATCCGGCTGGGGGGAGGGTAGGTGTCCTCCGAAAGCAGTTCTTTCTCTTCAACTGTCCCCTTCTTCGTTATCCGCCAGGTGCTGGTCGAAAAGCCGCGCATCCCTTTTTGAGTTTTGCCCCCAGTGCCTGCTACTGCCTGTGGTTCCAACGGCACCTGCTCGCTGATAATCTCCACGCTGAATGGCTTCTCCATTATTGAGCGCAGCGAAACAATCAGCCGGTCGTTGTCCGTGGAGACCTTGACCAGCAGCGGCTGGGGAAAGGGGTTGCGCAGCTTGAGGTCCTTGCGCCAGGAGGCGATGGTGGCGTCGCGGCCGGGGGGGACGTGCAGCACGCTGCGGGAATGGGGGTGGCGCTCGATCACCTCCAGGCCGCCCAGCAGCCCGGCGTTGTAGATCGTGGAGGCCAGTTGGCAGATGCCGCCGCCGGGGGTCTCTTCCAACAGCCCAGCGGCATTCAGGAAGGGGGCGGCATCGTAGCCCTTGCCGCGATTGCGGGCGCCGACCAGCTCATTGAAACTGAAGATGCCGTTGGGCGGGATGATGAAGCCGTTGATGTAGCGTCCGGCCAGGGTGGCGTTGTGGCGCTGTTCGGGACTGCGCCCTTTTAGCGAGGTGGCATAGCCGCTCCAGAGGTGGGGGAAGGGGGATTCAGCGGCACGGGACGGGGTGGTAATGGAGAGCAGGAGCAGCAGGATGAACATGACGGTCCGCTGCATGGTCGAGGTTCAGGATCTGGCGCTGCGCAGTTCGGCGAGCAGGGCTTCGGCCCCTTGGAGAGTGACCGGGCCGAACTGGCGTTCGCCGACCATCACGGCCGGGGCCTTGCCGCAATTGCCCAGACAGCAGCAGGGGAGCAGGGTGAAGACGTTGTCGGCGGTGGTCGCCCCGACCTCTATGCCCAAGAGCCGCTCGAACTGCTTCAGCAGCGACTCGCCCCCCATGGCCCAGCAGGAGATGGAGTCACAGACGTGGATGACGTGCCGACCCACCGGACGGCGGTAGATCATCTCGTAAAAGGTGGCCAGCTCCTCGATCTGCAGGGGCGACAGGCCGAGCAGGTCGGCTGCCTCCAGCACGGCCTCGTCGGTCAGCCAGCCGTAATGGCGCTGCAGCTCCTTCATCACGTCAACGGCCGCTTCGCGGTTGGTGACGGCACCGGCTACGCGTTGTTCCAGTTCATGTCTCAGCTGCTCGGGGATCATGGTGGCGTATTATAAATGCTTTGAGTGGGGTAGCAAGGGGAAATCGGAGTTTCATACAAGTAGGCAGTAACTCCCTCCCCTTCAAGGGGAGGGTCGGGGTGGGGATGGGGTAGATTGCAGAATTTCAAAATGTTGCCACAACCAACCCATCCCCATCCTCACCTTCCCCTTGAAGGGGAAGGGATTACACACTGATACATCGGTTCGTTAGGTTATTTCACAACCAGTTTGCTGTCCTGCAGGTCAACCGTCAGGGTGCCCCCTTCGAGCACGGCTCCGCCGATGATGGCGCGGGCCACACGGGTCTCCAGCTCCCGTTGCAGGAAGCGCTTGAGCGGCCGGGCGCCGTAGACCGGATCGTAGCCAGAACGGGCGATGAAATGCAGCGCTTTGTCGGAAATTTCCAGCGTTATGCGCTGTTCCTTCAGACGCGACTTGAGTTGTTCGGCCAGTAAAGCGGCAATCTTGGCGACTTCATCCAGGTGCAGCGGCTTGAAGAGGACGATGTCGTCCACCCGGTTAAGAAATTCGGGACGGAAACTCCCCTTCAGCTCGTTCATCACGGCGATGCGGGCGCTTTCGCGGATGTCGCCGTCCGGGGTGATCCCCTCCAGCAGGTGCGGTGCGCCGATGTTGGAGGTCATGATGATGACCGTATTCTTGAAGCTGACCGTGCGGCCGTGGCTGTCGGTGACCCGCCCGTCGTCCAGGATCTGCAGCAGGATGTTGAATACGTCCGGGTGGGCCTTTTCGATCTCGTCGAAGAGCAACACACAGTAAGGCTTTCTGCGGACCGCCTCGGTCAGCTGGCCCCCCTCTTCATAGCCCACATATCCCGGAGGTGCGCCGATCAGGCGCGATACGGCAAACTTCTCCATGTATTCGGACATGTCGATGCGGACCATGTTGTCTTCCGAGTCGAAGAGCGCCTCGGCCAGGGTGCGGGCCAACTCGGTCTTGCCGACGCCGGTCGGACCCAGAAAGATGAAGGAGCCGATGGGGCGCTTAGGGTCCTTGATGCCGGAGCGGGCGCGCAGGACGGCATCCGCGACCAGTTGCACCGCCTCGTCCTGGCCGATCACCCGCTGGTGCAGGATCTCTTCCAGGCGCAACAGTTTTTCCCGTTCCCCTTCGATCAGGCGTGTGACCGGGATGCCGGTCCAGCGGCCAACGATCTCGGCGATCTCGTCTTCGGTGACCTCTTCGCGCAGCAGCTTCTGGCCGCCCTGTTTTTCGTTGAGGCTGGCCTCTTCATGCTTGAGGGCGGTCTCCAGGCCGGGCAGTTCGGAATATTTCAGTTTGGAGGCCAGCTCCAGGTTGCCGGCCCGTTCGGCCTGTTCTATGGCGTGACGGCTCTTTTCGATCTGCTCACGCAGCCCCTGCACGCGCTGAATGGCGCACTTCTCCGAGTCGTACTGCGCCCGCATGGCATTGGCCTTCTCGCGATCATTGGCCAGTTCCTTGCGCAGCGTCTCCAGACGTTCCTTGCTGGCCGGATCTTTCTCCTTCTTCAGCGCCACCTCCTCGATTTCCAGCTGCATGACGCGGCGTGAGATGGTGTCTAGCTCGGCGGGAAGGGAATCGATCTCGGTGCGCAGCATGGCGCAGGCCTCGTCCACCAGGTCGATGGCCTTGTCCGGCAGGAAACGCTCGGTGATGTAGCGGTTGGAGAGGGTGGCGGCGGCCACCAAGGCGGCGTCCTGGATCTTGATGCCGTGGTGGACCTCGAAGCGTTCGCGCAGTCCGCGCAGGATCGAGACCGTATCCTCCACCGTGGGCTGCTCGACCAGCACCGGCTGAAAGCGGCGCTCCAGGGCGGCGTCTTTTTCGATGTGTTGGCGGTATTCATCCAGGGTGGTGGCGCCGATACAGTGCAGCTCGCCACGGGCCAGCATCGGCTTGAGCATGTTGCCGGCATCCATGGCGCCCTCGGCCTTGCCGGCCCCGACGATGGTGTGCAGCTCGTCGATGAAGAGGATGATGCGCCCCTCGGCCTCTTTGACCTCGTTCAGCACCGCCTTGAGGCGCTCCTCGAATTCGCCGCGGAACTTGGCCCCGGCGATCAGTGCGCCCATGTCCAGGGCAAAGATGGTCTTGTCCTTAAGCCCTTCCGGGACATCGCCGCGCACGATGCGCTGGGCCAACCCTTCCACGATGGCGGTCTTGCCGACCCCCGGTTCGCCGATCAGTACCGGGTTGTTCTTGGTCTTGCGCGACAGGACGCGGATCACCCGGCGGACCTCTTCGTCACGGCCGATGACCGGGTCGAGCTTACCGCTGTGGGCCATCTTGACCAGGTCGCGGCCGTACTTCTCCAGCGCCTCGTAGCTGGCCTCCGGGTTGTTGGAGGTCACCCGCTGATTGCCGCGCACGTCGGTCAGGGTTGTGAGAAAGCGTTCCCTGTCGATCCCGGCCTGCTTGAGGATCTTGCCCGAGGGGGTCTTGTCCCCCTCGCCCAGCAGCGCCATGAGGAGGTGCTCGACGGAGACATATTCGTCCTTGAGGCGCTTGGCCTCGTTTTCTGCGGCCACGAGAATGCGTGAGAGCCGCTGGGAAACATAGATCTTGCCCGGCTCGGCGCCCGGCCCGGAGACGTGCGGCCGCCGGTTCAGTTCGTCCTCGACGGTTCTCTTAAGGGATTCGGGACGCAGGTCCATGCGCTGCAGCAGGCGCGGGACCAAGCCGTCGGGCTGATCGAGCAGCGCCCACAACAGGTGCTCACCGTCCACCTCAACGTGCCCCTGGGTGACGGCCTTGTTCTGTGCCTCGGCAAACGCTTCCTGTGATTTTTGGGTCAGCTTGTTGAAGTCCATGATCGTGGTTCCTTTGTGGAAAACTGTATGTTCCTGGTATCTAGGTAAGCACGATCTGAGGCGATGTCAAGGCAGGGGATTACTCCAGGTGTGAGAGGATGATCAGGAAGTTGCGGGTCAAGGCCGGGTGGAAATGGGTGCCCATCATGTCCAGCATCATGCCGGCGATGGCGCGCAGGTTCATCGGCTCGCGGTAGGAACGGCGGGTGCGCAGGGCATCGAAGAAGTCCGAGATCATGGTCATCTGACTGCACAGGTTCAGGTGCCATCCCGTGGGGGCCAGGGGATAGCCGCTCAGGTTGTAGTGCATGTGATGTTCGTAGGCGGTGATGATGGCCAGGCGCGGTACCCCGGGCTGGCTGAGCAGGTACTTGGCGCCCCGCACCGGGTGCTCATTCATCAACTCGATCTCCTGTCTGGTGAGGCGGCCCGGTTTGGTGAGGATCTCTTCCGGAACAAACAGTTTGCCGATGTCGTGCAACATGGCGGCGATGCCGATGTCGTTCAGGGCCTGTCCCTCGATGCCGATGGCCATGGCCTGGGCCAGGTTGAGGATGCAGACGTTGGTGGAGTGGGTAAAGGTATATTCGTCGGCCTCGCGCAGCGCCGCCAGGACCATCATGCTTTCGCCCTGATGGCGGAAGGCGTTGATAAAACCGGAAACAACCTCGGTCACCCCGTTGATCTTCAGCTTCTGGCTGCGCCGCACGGTGTCGTAAATTTCCTGGAAGCGCGCCATCTCCTCAGCAGGCATCTCTTCCAGCTGCATGCGGATGCGTTTCTGTTGCTCCTGTCGGTCGCTATCCTGGGACTCACCGTTGCCCCCCAAACGCACCTCGACCTGACCAAAACGGATGTGCTCGCTGGATTCGGGGGCCGTGGCCTTGTCCCCCTGGTTTGCCAGGACCGCGATCATGTTGCCCACTTCCTGGCGGGTGACACCGGGCAACAGGCGGATATGTCCGATGGAATGCGCAGCCAGAATTTCGGCAAATCGGTTGAGAAAGAGGCTGTACTCCAGTGGATTGCCGTTCAGGATCAGTTCGTTTTCAATGGCCATCAGGAGCAGCCCGTCGCTGTCGCTGCCGGAGAGGGCATCGTCGAGGCGGCCGAAGGCCTCGTCGCACAACCGTGTTACCTGGGGATGTTCCGTGCCGTACAAGGCGGCATTGGCGCTGGCGGACAAGAGGTAACGCACGAACTCCTGGGTTCTGTCGGTCTGGACACTCACGCCTGTTTCCCCCTCAACATGTTGCGCAGAACTTCGCCTGCCTTGCGGGCAATCTCGTCCGACCCATCCGCTGCTTTCTGTAACAGCCGTTGGACCGCGCCTAATGGGTAACGCTCCAGGGAAGTCACGATTTCAAGCTTGAGCTTGGCGAGCAATATGGGGTGCAGCAGATTTCTGCTGAAGAGAATCCTGGTCAGCTCGGGCAGGGCATCATCACGTCCGAACTCGCCCAGCGTCTTGACGACTGCACACTTGATGTCAACCTCCGCGGCGCTCAGCCCCCCCTGTCCGAGCATCAGCAGCAGGCGGTTGAAGGCGGATGGGGCTTTTGTGGCTTCGGCCAGGTGAATGGCGGCCAGTTGTGTCTCCCGGTTGCTGCTTTCCAGTTCCCGCAGCAGCAGCTGTTCCGCAAAGCCGTCACGACAAGTGAGGAGTGTCTTGAATGCCTCCAGGCGCACACGCGGGTGCGCATGGCGGGTCAGCGGCCGCAGTGCGAGCAGCGTTTTGGGATTTTGGGCATCTTTGAGCAGGATGATCAGGTTGCGCAGGAAATACCAACGGTGGTCGTGCAGTCGTTCCAGGATCGGTTCGTGAATGGCCGGGCCGAATTCGACGAGGCGCTCAATCAGGAAACGGCGCAACGAGAGGCTGGTTTCCTCGGCCAGGTGATCGAGCAGGGGGGCGATGAACGGGGTGCCGATCTTCCAAATCAGATCTCTGATCTGGTCATAGCGGGGTTTCCCCCACACATTCAGTCCGTTGAGGATCTCTTCCAGACAATCCCGCTGGCTGCATTGCTCCAGAAGCATATTACGAAAAATCTCCGGTTTTGTCAGGTCGCCGGCCTGCTCAAGGATGGTGAGAAAGTCGCCATAGTCACCGGTCTGCAGGAAGTAACCGGCCATGTCGGACAGGCTTCTGGCCAGAAGTTCGCATTCGGCCGGGTCCTGGTCGGCGACGATCAGTTCCAGGAGGATGGAGCTGATATGGGTTTCGATCTGGTGGCTGTCGATGGTCGTCAATAAGGGCTCGATCTCGTCACGGCGCAAGCGGGGAAGCCGGCGCGCGGCCACCAGCGTGTTCAAGCGGATCTGGTAGTCGACCGGCACATAGATCTCGCTGGTCTGCTCCCGCAGTATGGTCTGCATCCGGTCACTGAAGTCGTCCGGTTCCGCTTCAGGTCTCCTGGTCCGGTTTTTCTGCTGCGGAACATGCAGCGAGAGCTTCTGCAGGAGTCCCATGATAACCGGGGACATGGTCATCTGCTGCTGATTGATATCGTCCAGGATCTCCAGAACCGCCTCGGCCGTTATGCCGTTTCCCAGGCGGGCGGCCAGCGCCTTTTCGCTCGGGCCGGCATCTTCGAAGGCGTTGTTGAGAAACTGACGGCGAAGTTCGGGGTTGATGCCGGCAATGAATCGTACCAGCTTGTCGGATGCACCATTGTTGCCAAGCGGACTGTTTCGTTCGGTCTGATGCATGAATTCGGTAATTGTCTTGAGGTAATTGCCCTGCCGCTCGTCCGGGTTGTCCGCGTAGCGTTGGTTGATTAGTGTTGCCAGCAACTCGGGATCCAGATCATCCGCCGCCCCTTGCGAATTATCCAGACTGCCCTCGACCAGCCCACGGGCAAAGCGCTCCCAGAGTCCTTCACCCGGCAGGATCGCTTCGCTGGAATCCGCATCGCCCTCGCTGGCGGTAAACATGTCGTAGCGGATGGCCTGAATGGCAAGGGATACGATTCCCGCCCGTTCCCAGACGGCATCAATTCCGCCGGCCTGGGTTATCTCCTCCCGTTTCATGCCGAGAATTTCCAGAAAGCTCTTTGCTTCAGACATGCTCAGGCCGGGTCTGAAAATCAGCGCACCGATGCCGCATTGAAAGAGTACCCGGGCAAAATCACGGTAGACGGGGTTGTTCTTGTCCAGGTGGATATTTTCGAACATCAGGGAGTCGCGAGCCACGGCGATACTCAATTCATCCGCCGATCCCAGAAGATCGGCATAGCGGGCGAGCAGTTTTTTGAGCGAGTTTTCGATCAGGGGATGACCGGGAGGATAGGATCTGAAGTTGCGGCGGACGATGTTGAATTCGATGATCAGGCCGGAGAGTGCCCTGGTATCAACACCGTTGACGGCTATGTCGGACAGGCTGTTGGACATGGTGTTAGCTGAACTCCCTTGTGCCGAGCCCTGGATCTGCCTGCTCCCTTGGCCGGGATGGTTATCATGCTTCCAACTATACACAGAAAATTATGATTAGAAAACTCTCTATTTTTGTTGCGAGTGCAGAAGGTAATTTTATTTGCATTGAAGGATTGATCGGGGGTAAGTTAGCACACTTTATCCTTACGTTGGAGGTGGCAATGCTGATGAACCGCACCTGCGGTGTTCTGTTGCACCCCACATCACTGCCCGGAGCCGGCGGTATCGGGACTCTGGGGAATAACGCCCGGCTCTTTATCGATCTATTGGCTGAAATGGGGATGTCCTCGTGGCAGGTCTTGCCGCTCAACCCGGCTGCCTGCGGCAATTCACCTTATTCCGCCTTTTCGGCCTTTGCCGGTAATCCGCTGCTGATCGACCTGGAAACCCTTGTCCACGAGGGCGACCTGCCGCCGCAGCCCGTTATAGATTCGGTAGCCGATGATTGTGTGGATTTTGCTTCTCTGATACCGGCTAAAACCAGACTTCTGCACAGTGCAGCCGAGGCCTTCTTTGCCGCGGGCCGGACGTCGCGCATGGAGGATTTCTGGCACTTCTGCGATACGACCCCCTGGCTGCACAATTACGCCCTCTTCATGGCGCTCAAACAGCATTACAAGGGCAAAAGCTGGCATCAATGGCCGGCCTCCGCGGCCCTGCTGACCCCGGAGACCTTTGAAAAGGCCTCGCAGGAGCTGGGCAGCGAGATCGGAGTCCAGAAATACCTTCAGTGGCAGTTCTCTCGACAGTGGGGGCATTTGCGGGCCTACGCGGCGGCTCAGGGTATTGCCATTATCGGCGATATTCCGATCTTCGTGGCCTATGATTCTGCCGATGTCTGGGCCAATCGGGATATCTTCCTGTTGGACGGTCACGGCAAACCGACCGTCATGGCCGGCGTGCCGCCCGATTATTTCAGCGAGACCGGCCAGTTGTGGGGCAATCCGCTCTACGACTGGGAGGTCTTGGCGCGGCGGGGATACGACTGGTGGATCGAGCGCTTCAGGTATCTGTACACCCAGTTCGATTGCATACGAGTGGACCATTTTCGCGGGTTCGAGGCCGCCTGGCATGTGCCGGCCGGTCACAAAACCGCTGCCAAGGGTAGCTGGGTGGCCGGTCCCGGCCGGCAACTCTTCGATACACTCTTCTCGGCGCTGGGGCGGCTGCCGATCATCGCCGAGGACCTGGGGGTCATTACCCGTGAGGTTGAGGTGCTACGCGACACCTACGGTTTTCCCGGCATGAAGATTCTGCAGTTTGCCTTCGGTTCCGGCCCGTCCAACTCCTATCTGCCCCATAATCACGTCAAACATTGCGTGATCTATACCGGCACGCACGATAATGACACCAGCGCCGGCTGGTATGCCGCTCTGTCCGAAAAAGAACGTCATGATGTGGACGATTACCTGGACTCGGACGGTACTCGTCCGGCGGATGATCTCACGCGGGCCGCCCTCATGTCGGTGGCTGCAACGGCCATCATACCGTTTCAGGACCTGCTCGGTCTGCCCGCAACGGCTCGTATGAACGTACCGGGGCGGGGGGACGGAAACTGGGAATGGCGCTTCAGCTGGGATATGATCCCCAAGAATCTGACCGCCCGGTTGCGCCGTAAATTGGAACTCTATGGGCGCTGTCGACATGAAGCACTTTAAACTTCTTGACAAAAACGAATCATTGAATATACTTGCATGCTTTGTATTTTAGCGCTTCTGCGCCCATGACACTGGATTGATTGCGTGAAAATTAGATTAGATCATATCAAACATACTCCCTATGAACTGCATGTCGATCAGCCGGTGACTGTCTTTCCGGTGTTGGCCCGCATGCAGGCCGATGGCGAGTGTGAATTTACCGGGCCGGTGACAGCCGATATTACCGTGGAACGCGAGTTCGATCACCTCAAGGCGGTCGGCCGGGTCCAGGTGCCGATCAATCTGATCTGCGGCCGTTGTCTGGCAAACTACCCGTCGGCTATCGATTCAACCTTCAGAATCATTTTTCGCAAGGAAACAGCCCGGCAGATCGAGATCGAAGATGAAACCGAACTCTGCGATGACGATCTGATTTCATCCACCTACAGCGGAGATGAACTCGATTTGGCCCATGACATCGAAGAGCAGGTGGCCATGGAAATTCCTCTCAAGCCGCTGTGCGATGAGGGGTGCAAGGGGCTGTGCCCCACGTGTGGGGCGGACCTGAATACGGGTTCCTGTAGCTGTTCCAAGGAAACGATTAATTTTAAATTCAGCGCACTGAAGGATTTTAAAGTATCCAGATAAACAAGGGTGACGGTAATACCGGACCACCGAACAAAGGAGAATCGCCATGGCAGTACCTAAGAAAAAGACTTCCAAATCCCGTAAGAACATGAGACGCGCCCATGACTTTCTGACACCTCAGCAGGTTTCCGTCTGTCCGCAGTGCAAGGCCCCCAAGCTCCCTCACCGCGCCTGTCCGAGCTGCGGCACGTACAAGGGTAAAGAGGTTATCGACCTTTCCAATAAAGCTCAGTAGTCCGTTCAGCTGCCGTGACAGTTTTGGGAACAATGAGAGTTGCGCTCGACGCAATGGGTGGCGATAACGCACCCGGCGTCGAGGTTGAGGGTGCGGTACTGGCCTGCCGTGAATTCGCTATTCCGGTTACGCTGGTCGGTGATCGGGACTGCTTGGCCGCCGAACTTGCCAAACACGCTACCACAGGGCTTGATATCGATATTTTTCATGCCAGTGAAGTGGTCGGCATGCACGATTCCGCCTCCGATGCGGTGCGCAAAAAACGCAACTCATCGGTGCGGCTGGCTTTCGACCTTGTCAAGGACGGCAAGGCCTGTGCGGCGGTAAGTGCCGGAAATTCCGGGGCAACCATGGCCGCCGGCATGTTTGTACTCAAACGCATCAACGGCATTGAACGTCCTGCCATTGCCCAGATCTTCCCAACCCTCAAAGGTCAGACCCTCGTCTTGGATGTGGGAGGAAATGTGGATTGCAAGCCGATTCATCTGGCTCAATTCGGCATCATGGGAGAGGTGTATGCCCGCTATGCCATGGGGATCTCCAATCCGTCGGTGGGTCTGCTCTCCAATGGCGAGGAGGACTCCAAGGGTAATGAACTGACCCGCGAAACACACGCCATTCTGCGGGCCACTTCCCTTAATTATTCCGGCTACATCGAGGGGCGCGACATCTTCAAGGGCAGTGTTGATGTTGTCGTCTGTGACGGCTTCGTGGGCAATGTGGTGCTCAAGCTTTCCGAAGGGCTGTCCGATGCCGCCGGCAAGATGCTGAAAAAAGAAATTCTCAAGAGCTGGATTTCGAAATTGGGGTACCTGTTCGTACGGGGGGCCTTCAACCGTTTCAAGAAGATCGTGGACTATGCCGAGTACGGCGGCGCTCCGCTGTTGGGGATCAACGGCGTCGGCATGATCTGCCATGGAGGGTCAAACGTCAAGGCCATTAAAAACGCCATCCGTTTCGCCCATGAATACGCTCGCAGCGGCGTAACCGAACACGTCTCCGAAAAGCTTTCCGAAAATGCCGTCGTCAATACTCAGCGAGACAACCAAAAAGTCCAGGCAATAGCGTAACGGAGAGATTATGCTGAGGTCGAGAATCACGGGAACCGGCTCCGCTCTGCCGGAAAAGATACTTACCAACCTTGATCTGGAACGGATGGTCGATACCAGCGATGAATGGATCACCACCAGAACAGGCATAAAAGAACGGCGTATTGCCGTTGAAGGTCAGTTTACGTCTACCTTCGCCGTTGAGGCATCCCGTCGGGCCCTGTCCATGGCCGGCATCCAGGCGGCAGAGCTTGATCTGATCATTCTCGGCACCGTTACCCCCGATTTTCCCTTCCCGGCAACCGCTTGTATCGTGCAGCACGAAATCGGGGCCGTTAATGCTACCGTTTTTGACCTTTCCGCTGCCTGCTCCGGTTTCATCTTCGGCCTTTCCATTGCAGACAAATATATTCGCTGCGGTGCAGCAAAAAAGATCCTGGTGATCGGGGCCGAAGTCTTGTCCCGGGTTGTTGACTGGTCTGACCGCAACACCTGCATCCTCTTTGGCGATGGTTCCGGCGCGGCGGTTCTCGAGGCAACCGAGGGGGAGAGTGGTCTCCTTTCCACCCATACCTTCAGTAACGGTTCCTACTGGAATACCCTCTATCAGCCCGGCTGCGGAAACAGAAATCCGGCCACGAACGAGCGGACGATTGCGGATAAGCTCTTCTACATCAAGATGGAGGGGAACGATGTCTTCAAACACGCTGTCCGTGCCATGGAAGAGGCGGCCTGTGCCGCTCTCGACGCCAACGGCATGACTGCTGCGGATGTCTCGCTTTTGATTCCCCATCAGGCCAATCGGCGCATTATCGATGCGACGGCCAAGCGCCTGGGGATTACGGAAGAGGAGCGGGTCTTCGTTAATCTGCACAATTATGGCAATACCTCATCGGCATCCATTCCAATTTCCCTGGACGAAGCCAATCGCAGCGGTCGTATGAAGGCCGGCGACATCGTGCTGCTGGATGCCTTCGGCGGCGGATTCAGCTACGGCTCGGCCCTGATGCGCTGGTAATCCCCGTCCTTCCTGGATCATCACTACTGACAGTTGAAAGGTTCACCTATGAGCAAAACAGCATTCGTCTTCCCCGGTCAGGGATCGCAGTACCCGGGCATGGGCAAGGATCTGGCGGAAAATTTTCCGGTAGCACGCCACATATTCGAAGAGGCCGATGATGCCCTGGGTCTGAAGCTCTCCACCATCTGCTTCGCGGGCAGCGAGGATGAGCTGAAACTGACCGCCAATACCCAACCGGCCATACTGACCACCAGCATCGCCGTACTGCGGGTTGTCGAACAGGAGACCGGTCTGAAGGCGGACTACCTGGCCGGACACTCACTGGGTGAATATTCGGCGCTGGTCTGTTCCGGGACCCTGGCATTCGCCGATGCGGTCCGGACGGTACGCGCACGGGGTACCTTCATGCAGGATGCGGTTCCGGTCGGGACCGGCACCATGGCTGCCATGCTCAGTATTGAAAAAGATGAACTGGAAGATATCTGTCGTGAAGCGGCTCAGGGTGAGGTCGTTGCGCCGGCCAACTTCAACTCCCCCGGCCAGATCGTCATCGCCGGCAGCACCGCCGCGGTCAACCGGGCCATCGAGATCGCCAAGGGGCGTGGTTTCAGGAAGTCCATGCTTCTGCCGGTCAGCGCTCCCTTCCATTGCGCCCTGATGCAGCCGGCCGCCGACAGGCTTTCAGTCGTGCTTGATGCCGTGCAGTTGGCGGATATGCAGCTGCCGGTGGTTGCCAATGCCACTGCCGCCCCGAATCGGGAGCAGGAGCAGGTTAAGCCGTTGCTGGTGACCCAGGTCTGCGCACCGGTGCTCTGGGAACAGTCGGTAGCGGCCATGATTGCCGAGGGGGTCTCGCGCTTTGTGGAGATCGGTCCGGGCAAGGTCTTGAGCGGCCTGGTCAAGCGCATCAGCAAAGAGGTCGCGACGGCCAACATCGGCGATTTGGACAGCCTGAAGACCCAGCAGGGATAATTCGACGGACAACGAGGTGACCGCTATGCTTGATATCAACGAGATCATGAAGATTCTCCCCCATCGGCCCCCCTTTTTGCTGGTGGACCGTGTCGTCGAGATGGAAGCCGGCAAGCGGATCGTCGGTCTTAAAAACGTTTCCATCAACGAACCGTTTTTTCCCGGTCATTTTCCGGGTCACCCGGTCATGCCGGGGGTGCTGATAGTCGAATCCATGGCCCAGGTCGCCTGCATACTGGCCATACTCTCGTCCGACGAGAGCGTGCGTTCAAAGGTTACCTACTTTGTCGGCATTGACAGCGCCAAGTTTCGTAAACCGGTTTTTCCGGGCGACCAGCTGCGTATCGAGGTGGAAGCGGTTAATTGCCGGCGCGGCATCTGGAACTTCAATGGGCACGTCTATGTTGCGGATAAACTGGTGACCGAGGCTGAACTGAAGGCGACCTTTGCTGATAAGGCCAATTAATACAGTCTGTTATTAATATAAACATAAAGGAGTGAATCATGCCAAATGAGAGAGTAGCCGTAGTTACCGGTGCTTCTCGCGGGATCGGCCGCAGCATCGCCCTGGCTCTGGCCGCGAAAGGCGCTACCATTGTTGCCGTGGACATGGATCAGGCAGCCACCGATGCGATTGTAGCCGAGTTGCAGGCCGGTGGAGCGAAAGCGCTGGCCGTCGTCGGTAACGTGACTGTCGCGGCGGATGTGGAGCGCATGATCGATGCGGCCATGGAAGCCTTCGGTCGTGTGGATATCCTGGTTAATAACGCCGGGATCACCCGTGATGGTCTGCTGATGCGCATGAAGGACGAGGATTGGGATGCGGTGCTGAACGTCAACCTGAAGGGTGCCTTCCTCTGTACACGGGCCGCCTTCAAGGTCATGAGCAAGCAGCGTTATGGTCGCATCATCAATATTGCCTCGGTGGTCGGCCAGATGGGTAATGCGGGCCAGGCCAACTACTGCGCCAGCAAGGCCGGTCTGATCGGTTTGACCAAGTCCAACGCCCGTGAGCTGGCCAAGCGCAGTATCACTGTCAACGCCGTTGCTCCCGGATTCATTGCCACGGCCATGACCGACGCCCTCTCGGAAAAGGTGCGTGACGAACTGACTGCCCAGATCCCCCTGGAACGTCTGGGGAGTGCCGATGATATCGCCAATGCGGTGGTATTTCTGGCCAGTGAACAGTCGGGATACATTACCGGCCACGTACTCTCCGTAAATGGCGGGATGTACATGTAGTCGGTCATTACGAAAATAAAAATTGACATTTAACGTTTTCATGCTTAATTACAAATCTCGCTTAGACGAAAAACCTGAATAGGGTTTATATCAAACGGAGGTGAATCATGTCGGACATTGCAAAACGGGTTAAAGAAATCGTTGCTGAACAGCTGGGTGTGGAAGAAGCGTTGGTGGTACCCGAGGCCTCCTTTATGGATGACCTGGGCGCCGACTCTCTCGACACGGTCGAGCTGGTTATGGCACTCGAAGAAGAATTTGATATCGAAATTCCCGATGAGGATGCCGAAAAGATCCAGTCGGTGAATGACGCAATCGAATACATTACCGAACACAGCTGAGAAACGTAAGTAATGGGAGAGGGGAGATGCTCCCCTCTTTTCATTTGTACCTTGATTGTTACCATCAAGTAGTCCAGGGAGCCATACATCATGAGAAGAGTTGTTATAACCGGAGTCGGTGCGGTTTCACCCCTCGGAACCGGCAACGCCGCCAACTGGGATGCACTTGTCAAGGGTCAGTCGGGCGTCGGCCTGATAACACGATTTGACGCTTCGGATATGCCGGTCAAGGTTGCCGGTGAGGTCAAGGGCTTCAATGCCGAAGATTTCATTGATAAAAAAGAAATCAAAAAGATGGATCTCTTCATCCAGTACGCAATGGGCGCTGCCCACTATGCCATGGAAGATTCCGGACTTGTCATAAATGAAGAAAATGCCGAGCGGGTTGGCGTGCTCGTCGGCTCTGGTCTTGGCGGCCTGCCGACCATAGAAAAATATCATGATGTATATAACGAGAGCGGTTACAGAAAAATATCTCCGTTCTTTATCCCCATGTTGATCATCAACCTGGCCCCCGGTCATATTTCCATCAAATACGGCGCAAAGGGTCCCAATATCTCGTCGGTCTCGGCCTGCGCAACTGGAACCCATTCGATTGGTGATGCCTTTCACATCATCAAACGTGGTGATGCGGATGCCATGATCGCCGGTGGTACCGAGTCCACGGTCACCCCTTTGGGTATCGGCGGCTTTGCCGTCATGAAGGCGCTGACCGATAGCAGAAATGACGACCCGACGCGGGCATCTCGGCCCTTTGACAAGAGTCGTGATGGTTTTGTCCTGGCTGAAGGCGCCGGCATTGTCGTCATGGAGGAGTATGAGTCCGCCAAGAAACGTGGCGCCAAGATCTATGCCGAGGTGGTTGGTTACGGCCTGACCGCCGATGCCTATCACATGACTGCGCCGGTTCCCGGTGGCGAGGGCGCGGCCCGCTGCATGAAGATGGCCCTCAAAAATGCCGGAGTCAACCCCGAACAGGTCAATTACATCAATGCCCACGGCACCTCGACACCCTTCAACGACCTGAACGAGACCCTGGCGATCAAGTCCGTCTTCGGCGATCACGCCAAGAAGCTGATGGTCTCCTCCACAAAATCCATGACCGGACACATGCTGGGTGCCGCCGGCGGGCTGGAAGCGGTCATCTGTTGTCAAGCTATGGACAAGGGGATTGTTCCGCCGACGATCAACTACGAGGAGCCGGATCCCGAGTGTGATTTGGATTACGTCCCCAATACTGCCCGTGATGCAAAGGTCGAATACTCCATGAGCAATTCGCTTGGCTTTGGCGGAACCAATGCTACCTTGCTCTTTAAAAAGCTCTAGGCGGGATTATGATTGTCATCGGAAGTGATCATGGCGGACTCAATCTCAAAGCGGCTCTGAGGAGCTATCTCGATCGTCGTGGATTTGCTGTTTCCGATGCCGGAACGGACAGCGACGCTTCGGTGGACTATCCCGATTTCGGATTGAAGGTCGCCGAGATGGTTACCGCCGGAACGGCGGATCTGGGCGTCCTGATCTGTGGCACCGGCATCGGTATGTCCATTGCCGCCAACAAGGTTCCCGGCATTCGGGCCGCGCTGGTGACGGATGTGTTCATGGCTCGCATGGCCAAGGAACACAATAATGCCAACATCCTTGTCCTGGGTGGACGGGTGCTGGACGAGCAGAAGGCCTGTGATCTGGTCGGGGCCTGGTTGGATGCCACCTTCGAGGGGGGGCGTCACCAGGGACGACTGGACAAGATTACGGAAATTGAGAAAAAGTATAGTTAATAAAGAAGGTTATCAGGTGTTTTATCGAGCGGGACTTTAGACGAGTCCCGTTTCGTATTTCTACCGAGGTACCCCACAACGAAGGAGCAGCAGATGTCAATTCTATCCCAGTTTGACCCACAAGTAGCCGAAGCCATTCGGCACGAGACCGAGCGCCAGGAGAATAATCTGGAGCTGATTGCTTCCGAAAACTTTGTTTCCGAGGCGGTCCTTGAGGCCCAGGGCTCGATCATGACCAACAAATATGCCGAAGGTTATCCCGGCAAGCGTTACTACGGTGGCTGCGAACACGTCGATGTGGTCGAGCAGCTGGCTATCGATCGCGCCAAGGAACTCTTCGGCGCCGAGCATGCCAATGTCCAGCCCCATGCCGGCTCACAGGCCAATATGGCGGTCTACTTTGCCGCCTGCAAACCGGGTGATACGGTCCTGGGCATGAACCTCTCCCACGGCGGGCACCTGACTCACGGCAGCCCGGTCAATTTCTCCGGGAAACTCTTCAACATCGTGCCCTATGGCGTCTCTCCCGAGACCGAGACCATCGATTACGCCGAGGTCGAACGACTGGCCGAGCAGCACAAGCCGCGCATGATCGTGGTGGGCGCCAGCGCCTATCCGCGCATCATCGACTTTCCCGCCTTCCGTGCTATCGCCGACAAGGTCGGCGCGGTCATTATGGTGGATATGGCCCATTTTGCCGGTCTGGTGGCCGCCGGTGTCCACCCCAACCCGGTGCCCTACGCCGAGTTCGTCACCACCACCACCCACAAGACCTTGCGCGGCCCACGTGGTGGTATGATCCTCTGTCGCGAGGAGTTTGCCAAAACCATTAATTCCCAGATCTTCCCCGGTATTCAGGGAGGACCGCTCATGCATGTCATCGCTGCCAAGGCGGTGGCCTTCAAGGAGGCACTGCAGCCGGAGTTCAAGGTCTATCAGCAGCAGATCGTCAACAACGCCAAGGCACTGGCCGACGGCCTGATGAAACGCGGCTTCAAGCTGACCAGCGGCGGCACCGACAACCACCTGATGTTGATCAACTTCTCCGGCACCGAGATCACCGGCAAGGCCGCCGAAGAGGCTCTGGACAAGGCCGGCATCACGGTCAACAAGAATACCGTGCCGTTTGAAACCCGTTCGCCGTTTGTCACCTCCGGTATCCGGATTGGCACACCGGCGTGTACCTCCCATGGTCTGAAAGAGGCTGAAATGGAGGCTGTGGCCGGATTCGTTGCCGATGCCGTGGCCAACATCGGCAACGACGACAAACTCTCCGCCATCAAAGTTCAGGTCAACGCGCTGATGAAGAAGTTCCCGCTTTACGCCAAACGACTTGTCTAATCAGTAAGTATCAGGTAGCGACGAGACCCACCGGAGTTACCGGTGGGTTTTTTTGTCCCTGAAAAGGTCAGCGGTGTTGTGTTGTGTTTGCGCGTACGATTCGTGCCGGGGATAGTCAGGATTTGCCAGGCGGCTTGATTGACTTACCCGTGTCATTCTGTTAGAAACAAAGATACGTCAAAGCGTTAAAGCGGAGTGGAATTATCTTATTGCAGTTGACGGTAAATTATTAAAACTTATTTACAGCAACAAGGAGCTATCCTTATGGATGATCTGGTGGATGCACTCTTGCAGGCCATGCCGGGCTATGCAATGCTTATTAACCAGCAACGACAGATTGTGGCTGTTAACAGTAAGGTGCTTGACATTGCCGGTGTTCATGAAAAGGACTCCCTGGTTGGTAAACGGCCGGGTGAGGCGCTTAATTGTATTCATTCAGGCGATTCTCCGGACGGGTGCGGTTCAGGACCCCACTGTACGGTCTGCGGTGCTGTACTGGCAATCCTTGAAAGCCAGCAGGCAGACAAACAGTCTGTGCGTGAATGCCATGTGACCCTGGAGGGAGAAGAAGAAATAGTCATCGATCTGCAGGCAACTGCAACCCCTGTCCAGATTCATGGTGAAAATTATACGGTATTCGTGCTGCAGGATATCAGTAGCGAGAAGCGTCGCGATGTTCTTGAGCGGGTATTTTTCCACGACATCATCAACACCGCCGGCAGCATTCACGGACTCGCGTCAATCCTTATGGAACATGATGGCGGCCCTACCCACCTGGAATCTGAATATAAAAACTGGCTGGTGCGCCTGTCCGGCACCCTGGTGGATGAAATTCGTAGCCAGCGCAAACTGTTGGCCGCGGAACACGGTGAGTTTGTTCCGGAAATCTCTTCCGTCGGTATCCGTTCGGTCCTGTCGGATGTGTATCAGCTTTATCAGCATTATGACAAAATCCCCGGTCGGGTGCTGGAGATTGCCGCTGGCCCGGATTTTACCGTGTACAGCGATGTCTCTGTCATACGCAGGATCATCGGCAACATGACCCTCAATGCCCTTGAGGCGAGCGTTATTGGTGGGGTGGTGACGATTTCGGCGCATGCCGACGACGGCCATGTTGTCATCGAGGTCCATAACGACGGTGTCATCCCTGATGACATCCAGTTACAGCTGTTCAATCGATCGTTTAGTACAAAATCCCCTGTCGGCAGGGGGATCGGAACTTACAGCATGAAGCTCTTCGGAGAGCGTTACTTGAAGGGTAAGGTTTCTTTCCGGAGCAACAGTGATGAGGGGACGATATTTTCGTTCTCCCTGCCAGTCGCGCCGTAGTATTTTTTTAGCAGGTTTGTCAACGTTATCTTCCGTGATGGTTTACATATGGGGGGGCAGTGGGCATCACCATACAGCAAGAGCTTGAACAGATCAAACAGCGTGGTCTGTATCGTTCGACCCGCATGATTGATGGGACCCAGGGACCCCATGTGGAGATGGACGGACGCGACATGCTGATGCTCTGTTCCAACAACTATCTGGGGTTGGCCGACAGCCCGGCCTTGATCCGGGCAGCGGTCGAGGCGACAGAGCGTTATGGCACATCCAGTGCCGCCTCCCGTCTTGTTTCGGGTACCATGGCCTTGCATGAGCATCTGGAACGAGAGGTCGCCGCATTCAAACAGTGTCAGGCGGCCCTGATTTTCAATAGCGGGTATGCCGCCAACACGGGCGTTATTGCCGCACTGGTTGGTCGTGGTGATGTAATCTTCTCGGATCGACTCAACCACGCCAGTATTATTGATGGAGCGCTGCTCTCATCGGCACGACTCATCCGTTATCCCCATAATGATGTCCGCGCCCTGGAAGCACTGATGAAAAAGCATCGCGGCAGCGGTCGCACCCTGATTGTGACGGATGCCGTCTTCAGCATGGACGGCGATATGGCGCCCCTGCGCGAACTTGTTGAGCTGAAAGAGGAGTACAAGGCACTCCTCTTGGTTGATGATGCCCATGGAAGCGGAGTGCTGGGCGAGGGGGGCTGCGGAACGGCAGAACTGCTCGGCGTAGCGACTAAGGTGGATATCCTGATGGGCACCTTCGGCAAGGCCTTGGGAAGCTTTGGAGCATACGTGGCCCTATCCGCTGAGTTGCGTGATTTACTGGTCAATCGCGCCCGCAGCTTCATCTTTTCCACATCGCTTCCACCGGCTGTTCTGGGTGCATCACTGGCCGCACTGAAGATCGTCCGCTCCCCCGAAGGTGCGAGTCTTCGTGAAAAGCTCAGGGGCAACGCGGAGCTCTTTAGAGCATTACTTGTTGGATCAGGTTTCAGCTTGCCGGAGGGGACGACACAGATCATACCGGTTCTGGTCGGGGCGGTGCAGACCACGATGCGTTTTTCCGAGATGCTGCTCGGGGAGGGGATATTTGTTCAGGGGATTCGCCCCCCAACGGTCCCTGCCGGCGCGTGTCGCTTGCGCTGTACCGTCATGGCCTCCCACACGCAGCAGGATCTGGAGTGGGCCGCCGAACGGATCTGCGTTGTCGGCAAACAGCTGGGAGTGATCTGATGGCCTGGTATGTGGGCGCTTCCGGCAATCGTCTCTGGTACGAGGAGCGCGGCGCCGGGATGGCGTTGGTTCTTCTGCATGGCTGGTGCATGTCGTCTGTTGTCTGGCACAGGCAATTGGAAGGATTATCGGATTCGTTTCGGGTGATTGCACTGGATCTGCCGGGGCACGGCCGATCCACTCCGCCTGCCGGTGGTTTTCAGGTCACGGGGTGTGCTGTTGATCTGGCGGATTTTTTTGAATCGCTTAACCTTCAGGATGCCCTGTTGGCCGGCTGGTCGCTGGGCAGTCTGATCGCGCTTGAATCCTTCGAGCTTTTGCGGGCGAGGCTTTCCGGACTGGTCTTGATCGCCGCAACCCCCCGCTTTACGCAAGGGGATGGCTACAGCTGTGGCTTGTCTAGGCTTGAGGTCGAAGGTATGGCCAGGAAGGTGCAGCGTAGTTTGTTGCGTGCCCGCGATGGTTTTACCGCCCGCATGTTTGCTCCCGGAGAACTGGATGACCCGCAACAGGCCGCAATGATCAAAGAGATCCTGTCGGCTGTTTCGTTGCCGTCTACCGAGGTGGCGCTTCAGGCGTTGGATGAATTGGTTGAAAGCGACCTGCGCGACCGGTTGGCGTCGATTGATCGGCCGACATTGATCTTGAATGGTGATTGCGATCTGATCTGTCCGCCAGAGGCCTCGGCGTATCTCAGGCAGCGGATTGTAAATGCCCGCCAGACAGTGTTTCCCGGTTGCGGCCATGCGCCCTTTCTGACGCAGGATCTACATTTTAATGCATGTTTGAAAGAATTTCGAGGGATGCTGAGTGGACGCACAGAAATACAGAAATAGTGTCGGCAGATCGTTTCATCGACAGGCTGGTGAGTATGACCGGCACGCCACGGTGCAAAAGCGCGTGGTTGATCGCCTGGTAGAGCTTGCTCAAAGCCATGTCTGCGGCGTTCCGGCCGATGTCCTGGATATAGGTTGCGGTACCGGTCAGCTGCTCTCCGTCCTGGGGAAACAGTACCCGGATGCACATCTCTACGGGCTTGATTTGGCCTACAATATGTCCCGGCATGCTGCCGAACGTCTCGGTCGTAACGCCATGCTGGTCAACGGAGACGCCGAGCAGTTGCCCTTCAGAGATGGTTCCTTCGATCTGGTGGTTTCCAGCTCCACGGTGCAATGGATCGACAACATTGATGCTTTTTTTCAGCAGTGCCATCGTGTCGTGCGCCCGGATGGGTATCTGTGCATCGCATTCTTTGGTGGCCGGAGCATGTGGGAGTTGCAGGAGTGTTATCGCGAAGCGGTACTTGAGCGGGGTGGCAGTTCGGACGGCTATCTGGGGAGATTGCATCGCTTCAAACAGGTCACGGCCCTGCAGCAGGCCTTGGAGCGGAGTGCGTTCGGCACGGTGCTGCTGGCCAGCGAGATTGAAATGGATTACTACCCGGATCTGCCCGATCTGCTCCGTTCGGTTAAACGGATCGGAGCCGGAGCAGCGGCACAGGAGGGGCGCCAGGCGGGCCTGGGGTGGAGAACTGTCCTGAACGAAACATCCCGCCTCTACCGGGAACGCTACGGCAAAGACGGGATGGTACCCGTTACCTACGAGGTGTTCTATGTGATTGCTTCATCGTGCAGCCGGCGCTAATCCAGTAAGGAAATCAGCTTTTTTGCCAAGGGGTTGACGACGCTGTAATGCACTTCAACCCCCTCGCGTTTGCCCTCGATAATACCCTTGTGTTTGAGCAACGCCAGGTGTTGCGAAACAGTTGCCTGTGGCAATCCAAGGCATTCCCAGATGTGTTTCACGTTACATTCCCGCGTACAGAGACCGGCCACGATTTTTAACCGTATCGGATGGCCGAGCACCTTCAAAATTTCTGCTTCCGCTGTAAATTTCCTGCTTACATCAAATTCCATAATGCTGCCCCTGATTTTTTAAAAAAATATATATATAGATTTCTGTGCCGTCAATATAAAACTGACATGCTGAAACCTCGACCGGTTGTGTGCTGATCAATTCGTCGTGCAGGGAAAGATCGTCGTGGCGAAATGGCAAGCCGAAGTGTGGCCGGGATGTATTTCACGCAGGGCTGGGACCTCTTGTTTACAGATCTCGGCGGCATAGCGGCAGCGGGGGTGAAAACGGCAGCCGCTGGGAATGTTGAGCGGGGAGGGGAGGTCGTCGTTCAAAATCACCGTTGCGGGTTTACTATCCAGAGTGATCTTGGGAATGGCAGCGATCAATGCCTCGGTATAGGGATGCAGGCACTGTCTGAAGAGGTCGGCAGCCGGTGCCTGTTCGACGATGATTCCGAGATACATGATGACGACCGTATCACACATGTGTCGCAGAACGGAAAGGTTGTGGGAGATGATGATCAGGGACAGGTTGAAATTGTTTTTCATCTCCTGCAACAGGTTGATGATCTGGGCCTGAATGGAGATGTCGAGCGAAGACACCGGTTCGTCGGCAATCAGGATGCTGGGGGCGGCCGCCAGGGCGCGGGCGATGCCGATCCGCTGACGCTGTCCCCCGGAAAACTCGTCGGGAAAGCGATGTGCCAGTTCCGGATTCAATCCGACGGTCTCCATTAGCAGCGCGACCTCCTTGCGGATATTTGTCCCGGTCATGCCCGAGATTACGAGCGGTTCCGCAATGATGTCGGCGATGCGCATGCGTGGATTGAGCGATGAAAAGGGATCCTGAAAGATCATCTGGGTCGTGCGGCGGAAGATGCGACGTTCATCCGACGAGAGTGACGACAGGGGGGAACCCTGGTAGGTCACGTGACCCCGGTTCGGCTGCATCAATCCCGCCAGTATCTTCCCCAATGTGGACTTGCCGCACCCCGATTCTCCCGCAACCCCGAGGGTCTCGCCGCTAAAAAGGGTCAGAGTGACGTCATCGAGAGCGGTCAGGAGACCAGCTGAATGGGCCGGCGAGCTGGCTCCGAACTGCTTGCGCAGATTACGGCCGCTGAGTATCGCGCTGCCAGGCCGGGTCATAGCCAACACCTCACGCTATGGCCGGACGCGATCTCGCGCAGGGGCGGTATCTCCTGGCGGCACTCCACTCGGGCAACCGGACAGCGTAGACAAAAGCCGCAACCGGGAAGATCGGCCGATGAAACAGGGGCCTGTCCGGCAATGGTGCTGAGTGGTTTACCCGGCTGGGAGTTTTGCGGCAATGAGGCCAGCAGTGCCAGGGTGTAGGGGTGGCGCGGATTGGAAAACAGTTCGCGGGTGGAAGCCTCCTCCACGATGCGACCGGCGTACATGACACAGGTATGATCCGAGCGTTCGGCCACAATCCCCAGGTCATGGGTGATGAGCAGGATTCCCATGTTTGAAGAGTGTCTCAGGCTTCCGATCAGCTCCAGAATCTGGGCTTGAATGGTGACATCCAGGGCCGTGGTCGGTTCGTCGGCTATCAGCAGGGCCGGGTTGCAGGCCAGAGCCATGGCGATCATGACCCGTTGGCGCATGCCGCCGCTCAACTGGTGTGGGTAGTCCCGCATGCGTTCGCCGGCGGCGGGGATGCCGACACGTTGCAGCAGTCCGATGCCCTGATCCGTTGCGTCGCTTCGGGAAAGCCGGCGGTGCAGCATCAAGGGCTCCCTGAGCTGATCTCCGATGCGCAGCACGGGATTCAAGGAGGTCATCGGTTCCTGAAAGACCATGGAGATCCTGCTACCCCTGATCATTCTCATCTCTTTGTCGGAAAGATCGAGCAGATTGCGCCCTTCGAGACTGATAGAGCCTGAGGTTATCCGTCCCGGAGGGGGGACAAGGCGAATGACCGAGAGAGCGGTCATGGATTTACCCGATCCTGATTCACCCACCAGGGCAACGGTCTGGCCATTTTGTATGGAGAGGTTAACGCCGTTAACGGCGTGGGTCACGGCCGAGGAAGATGGGAAGCATGTATGCAGATCGGTGATGGAGAGCAGTGCCGGCATGAATTCCTCTGGGCAGGTTGGTGTAGGCGCTCAGGCGTGTCCAACAGCGTCCAAGATAAGGGGCTGCAACGTGCTGAAGCGGGAGCAGTAAATGGTGCCTTCCGCAATCGCCTGCGTGAAGATTGGTACAATCTCGGGATCGAACTGGCTTCCGGCGTTGTCGCGAAGCTCGGCAAGAGCGACTTCCAGAGTAAGGGCTTTCCGATACGGGCGATCGGAGGTCATGGCGTCGAAAGAATCGGCAATCGCAAGAATGCGAGCCTCCAGCAAGAGCTGTTCCTTTTTGATTCGGTTGGGATATCCCATGCCATCGTACCTTTCATGATGTTGTCCGATGCATACCCGCACATCATGGAGAAATTCAATCGGTTCCAGGATATGCATGCCGATTGAAGGATGCCGCTGCAAATCCTTGATGTCTTGGGGGGTCAGCTTGCCTTCCTTGTGTAGCAGGCTCAGATCAATACCGATCTTTCCAATATCATGCAGGATGGCTGCCCGCTCAAGAATCTGCATGCGGTCCGCAGGGAGGTCCAGGCGTCGGCCGATCTCCAAGGAGTAACGGGTTACCCGCTCCGAATGACCCTTGGTATAGCTGTCGCTGGCCTCAATCGCTGATACCAGCGCCTGAATGGTGTTTAAATAGGTATGCTGCTGCTCGTCGTACAGGGTCGCGTTCTTGATCGAGATGGCTGCCTGAGCTGCGATGGTGCTGAGCATCTCCATTTCATCAGAATCAAACTGGGTATCGTCCGTCTTGTTAACAACACTGATGGTGCCGATGATTTCATCTTTGACCATCAGCGGCGCACAAATCAGTGACTTGCGCTCGTAGCCGAGATCGCTGAAACGATCAAATTGCGGTGTATCATTAATGTCTGCTATCAATATGGGCTGACGATGTCTGATGACCCAGGTTGAGACGCTGGACTCCTTCATGGGGATGGCTGTCTTTGGTGCAAGCAGTTTGCCGCTCCCGATCAGGTTCGTGACATTCAGACAGCTGTTCTCGGCATCATAGAGGATGATGTATCCGAAGCTCGCATCAAGCGTCGCGGTTGTCGTACGAACAATCAGGTTGAACAGTCGGTCGATGTCCATGGTCGAATTGATGGCCAATCCGATCTTGTAGATGGTGGAAAGTCGCTCGACAGCATGTCCCAGGTGACGATTCTTCTGCTCAAGTTCGCTGGCCAGGTCTGTAATAGTGTAGTTGGCCTGCTCGATTTCCTCAATGCGCTCTTCCAGGGTAACATTGAGATTCTCGATTTCCTTAAGCTGCTCTTCGAGCTTCAGGTTCATCTGATGAGTTTCGTGGTGATGAGCCAGTTTTTCTTCTGCCCGGGCAAGCTCCCGTTCGTGCATGACCGTTGTTGCCAGCAGCACCTTAAGCTTGCCGGTCATAAGATTGAAGTGTTTCGAAAGGAGTGTCAATTCATTGCTGCTGGTGATGTCGGTTGTGGCTGAAAAATCACCGGCTTCCACGCTTTGCATGGATTTGATGAGTTGTTTGACTGGGCGGTCAACATACAGCATCAGAAAGCTGAACAGGGTTCCGATGATCAGGGCGATGATCAGCACTGCGGAATATACGGCATTTTGCTGGGTTTTCTTAATGAACTGGACGTATTTGGCTAGCGATAGTTCTGTTTCAAGAAATCCGATCGTCGCTTGACTGGCAGGGTGGCAGCCGTGACAGTCGGGGGTGTTTACGATGCGGGAGAATGAATTAAAGACATCCTGGGCACCCGAAAAGAAAAAACTGTCATTTTTCGAAGAGCGTATGAATGTGTTATATTCCGCTTGCGGAAGATAGCGACCAACCTGGCTTTTATCGGCGGAATGAAGGATCTTGCCGTCAGTGTCGATTATCCTTAAGGCCTTGATATACTGTTGTGACTTGACTCGGGCCAGTATCTCGTCGACTTCGGTGGCGTGGCCGAGCTTCATTGCCGTGTAAATGCTGGTCAGAATGCTTTCAACGAGAACTATTGAACTTTGCTGGGCTAAATCATGCTGCATCGTCTTCTGGTTGGAAAAGTTGATCCATGACGAAATGCTGATCGTACCGATGACGATGAGAGCCACCAGTCCAACAATTTTAATTTTCAGCGAATTTATCACAGAGTACTTCTCCGATCAACACTCAATGAACCGCGCGAAACAGCGAGACGACTCAGTTACAGGGGAATCGTCGTAACTCATTGAAAAGGTGCCGTAACGTATGAACCAGACAGTATGGGGCTCATCCGTGGGTGGTCAAAGCACCACAAAAGCGGATAAAAGTGTATACGCTCAAAAGGGCACCATGCTTGATGTTGCTTCAGTGGTGCGCATTTTACCATAGACTGAAATTATAAAATATACAGTAATTGTGCCAAGTTAGCTATTTGCATGTGTTAATTAAATCCTGCTGTTGTCAGTAAGCGCATTCAACTGCAAAAAAAATTGACGACAGTCTTATTTTGTGTTTGTATCATCGGGATTTGAAGCCTCTTGTTATACGCATATTCCTGACGGGACTGTTGATCGGTTTACTGCAATGTGTCGCCTCCCGTGATGTGAGTGATGCTGCCATACCCGTTGAAACAATTCGTGTAGCCATTCTCAAGAACGCTACAACTGTTTTGGTGGATGGTGACGGAATTATCGCAACTCGGGAAAATGGCGCTCCCGTTGCACTTACCCCTCCGATCTTGATCAAGCTTGGCAAAAATGCCGTCCTTGTTGATGGAACGGCTTATCGTCGCCTCTCCTTTTCCGGTTCAGCTGCTGTAGTTATTAACGGCAAGCCCTATCGTGGGGTGGCTGAGGCGTCTCCCGCTGAAAAGGGTGTTCTTGTCGTTAATGAATTGCCGCTGGAAGAGTATCTGGTTGGTTTGATCAATTGCGAAATCTCTTCTGCCTGGCCGATTGAAGCGGTCAAGGCCCAGGCTGTGATTGCAAGGACCTACGCGCTGAACCGGAAAAAAGCCCGCAGCAGATCCATCTACCACCTGGAATCATCGGTTATCGATCAGGTCTATGATGGGTGTGAAATCGAGGATAGTCGTGCCCGGCGCGGAGTGTCCGACACTGCCGGCGAGGTTGTGGCATACCAGGGTGCCATCATTGAGGCCTTCTATCATTCCAACTGCGGTGGCAGAACCGAGGCCTCGGAGAATGTGTGGGGAAAGCGTCTGCCCTATCTTGGCGGGGTAGACTGCATCTATTGCCTTATGTCCCCCTCCACAGCCTGGGAGCTGAAGATTTCACTGACGGAACTGGAAACAAGGCTTAAGTCAGCGGGTCACAGGGTGTCCGCGGTTACGGATATCCGCCCCGGTGTCCGCAACAGCCGGGGACGTCTCAAGCATGTCGTGATCGTATCGTCACGAGGCGAACTTTTCCTGACGGGTGATCAGTTTCGCAAGGCTATCGGCTATAACGTGATCAGGAGTACCAATTTTACGGTAAAAGTCGAAAACGGTGAGGCGGGGTTTTCCGGTCTGGGTAATGGTCATGGTGTTGGGTTATGTCAGTGGGGGGCCAAACAGCGTGCATTGGACGGTTTCGGTTACGCTGAGATACTTTCCTACTACTATCCCGGGACCACGCTTGTAAAGTTCTCTGATATTCGTTGATCTGGTGATGTAATGCTTGTTAAAGAATTTGATTATCACCTCCCGGCGGAGCTTATCGCCCGGTATCCCGCCCCGCAGCGGGATGCATCCAGGCTTTTGCTGCTCAATCGGGCATCGCAACAGGTTGCCGAAGATCTCTTCAGTAATATATCCGCGCATCTTGTGGCCGGTGACCTGCTGGTGATGAACGATACGCGGGTTATGCCGGCACGTCTGTTTGGCAACAAGGAGTCCGGCGGGAAGGTCGAGATATTTCTTGTCCGACGTAGCGAAGAGCCTGGCGAACGCTGGCTGTGCCTCTTGCGTGCCTCGAAAAAATTCCAAGCAGGTCAGATAGTTCACCTGGCTGGTGATATGAAGGCTACCGTGTGTGGCAGGTCGGATAACGAGGCGTGGCTGATTGAGTTTGCCGGTTCCGAGCCGTTTGCGGAATGGCTGGAGCGCGAGGGGCATATACCGTTGCCGCCCTATCTGCAGCGAGAGGACGATCAGGCCGACCGGGAACGCTACCAGACCGTTTTTTCCAGGACGCCGGGTGCGGTTGCGGCGCCGACTGCCGGGCTCCATTTCACACGGGAGTTGCTGGCGGAGCTGGAGGCAAAGGGGATCGAAATTGCGTACCTGACGCTGCACACCGGCCTGGGTACCTTTCAGCCGGTTCGGGTTGAGCATGTTGAAGAGCATCGCATTCACACCGAACGCTACTCCATTCCTGCTGCCACAGCCGAGGCGATCCGTGTCGCCAAGGCGCGCGGAAGCCGGGTAGTTGCGGTCGGTACCACGACGACCCGCACGCTGGAATATGCAGCTGACCAGGACGGAAACGTAGCGCCCGGTTCCGGTGAAGCGGATATCTATATCTTTCCCGGTTACAGGTTCAAGGTTGTCGATGCCTTGATAACAAATTTTCATCTCCCTGAATCCACGCTGCTCATGCTCGTTTCCGCATTTGCCGGCCATGAGTACACCCTGGCCGCCTATCGTGAGGCGGTTGCCCGTGGTTTCAGGTTTTACAGCTATGGCGATGCCATGCTGATTGAATAAGAGGTCGCGTGTCAGATACCTTCAGCATACTACATCGGGATACGTCCTGCGGAGCCAGACTCGGCTCTTTGAAAACAATCCATGGCTGCATCGAAACCCCCATTTTCATGCCGGTGGGGACCAATGCAACCGTCAAGGCCATGACCCCCGAAGATCTTCTGGCGGTCAAGGCCCAGATCATCCTGGCAAATACCTACCATCTCTATCTGCGCCCCGGACACCGCCTGATCGAACAGCTGGGCGGCCTGCATCGCTTTATGAATTGGGATCGTCCGATCCTGACGGACAGCGGTGGATTTCAGGTCTTCAGCCTGGGTGAGTTGCGCAAGATCAGTGAAGAAGGGGTCAAGTTTCAATCGCACCTGGATGGTTCCTATCATTTTCTGACTCCGGAGCTGGCGGTGCAGATCCAGGAATCTTTGGGCTCCGACATCATCATGTGTTTTGATGAATGCCCCCCTGCCACCGCCGACTATGACTATGTCAAACGATCGCTGGAGCTTACCACCCGTTGGGCACGACGCTGCAAAGATGCCCATCAACGGGAAGGTCAACAGCTCTTCGGTATCATCCAGGGGGGCATGCACTATGATCTGCGTGCCCGCAGCCTTGATGATATCTGCTCCATAGGGTTTGACGGCTATGCGCTGGGCGGGCTCTCAGTGGGCGAAGAGAAGGAACAGATGTACGGTGTCATGGAGGCCTGCGCGCCGCTGATGCCGCACGACGCACCGCGCTATATCATGGGAATCGGCGCACCGGAAGACCTGCTCGAAGCGGTTTGGCACGGCTACGATATGTTCGACTGTGTCATGCCGACCCGTAACGCGCGTAACGGCATGCTCTTTTCCAGTCAGGGGCGGATCAACATCAAGGCCAAGGTCTACGAGGAGGATGCCGGTCCGCTCGATCCCGAATGCGGCTGTCATGTCTGCCGCACCTATTCACGCGCCTATCTCCGCCATCTGTACCGGGCGGGAGAAATCCTGGCCTCGCAACTCAATACCTATCACAACTTGTATTTTTTCCTCGATCTCATGCGTCGGGCGCGTGAGGCGATCAGGGAAAATCGTTTCTCGGAATTCCGTAAGGACTTTATTGCACGTCAGTCTCAAAATCAGATAGTTAAAGGAGGGTAATGAAATGTTTGGATTAGCTTTTGCGATGGGTGGTGCTCCGGGGGGCGCTGCAGGACCGGCTGGGGGAATGGCCGCATTTCAGCAGGTGATTCCGCTGGTGTTCATGTTTGCCATTTTTTACTTTTTGCTGATCCGTCCGCAGCAGAAAAAGGCCAAGGAACATAAGGCGCTCCTCGAAGCCATTAAGAAGGGTGATAATGTCATCACTGCCGGCGGCATGCATGGCAAGGTCAACTCCGTGGATGACAGCATTGTGACCCTTGAGATCGCCACCGGCGTCAATATCAAAATCACAAAAAGTTATATCGCCGTAGTAAAAAAAGATTAGAAAAAATTAAATTTTCGGTGTACTGTGTTGTGCAATCTACATTGAAGGGAGAACGAGCTTCATGCCCAAAGGAACCGGCTGGCGCATCAGCTTGATTGGAATTTTCGTCTTGCTGTCATTTCTTTACCTGACTCCGACCCTGGTGACCACGTTGCCATCATGGTGGAAGGGTCTCTTACCCAAGGACAAGATTCATCTTGGCCTCGACCTGCAGGGTGGTACACACCTGGTGCTCGAAGTTGACACGCAAAAAGCGGTTGAAGGCACGCTGGATATCGTCGCAACCGACCTTGAAGACACGCTGAACGGTAAAAACCTGCGTTTCAAGAGGATTGCCCGGAGCGGATCCGACAAGGTTTCAGTCGTACTGTACGAGAAGGGAACGGCTGATGCCGTTCAAAAACTTCTCAAAGACAAATATCCTGGCTATGAACAGAGTCCGGCCCATGATGATGGCGGTTTTGTTGCCCTTGAACTGCGGATTAATGAAAAGGACTCCCAGGATCGCAAGGACAAGGCGGTTCAGCAGGCCCTGGAGACCATTCGCAACAGGATTGACCAGTTCGGTGTTTCGGAACCGATCATCCAGCGCGAAGGGATCAATCATATCGTTGTGCAGCTACCCGGTATCAAGGACCCCCAACGAGCCATCGATCTGATCGGCAAGACCGCCCGTCTTGAATTCAAGATGGTGCGCGAGGACATCGCGCCGTCATCAGCCAGCATTCCCGAGGATGCCGAACTGCTCAAGGAGCGTATCGTTGACCAGACCACCGGTGCCGTCAACGAAGTTCCCTACGTGGTGCAGAAAAAGGCCCTCATCACCGGTGACCTGCTGACCGATGCCCAGGTGCGTATCGATTCACAGTTCAACCAGCCCTATGTGGCCATCGATTTCAATGCGCTGGGCGCCAAGCTGTTTGATCAGGCCACCGCCGCCAATGTGGGCAAACGTTTTGCGATCGTACTGGACAACAACGTCTACTCAGCGCCGGTCATTCGCGAACGCATCTCGGGCGGTAGCGCCCAGATCTCGGGCAGCTTCACCGAAAAGACCGCCGCCGACCTGGCCATCATCCTGCGCGCCGGTGCATTGCCGGCGCCGGTCAAGATCATCCAGAACGTAACCGTCGGCCCGTCCTTGGGACAGGATTCCATCAACAAGGGACTGTATGCCGGCCTGATCGGGGTGATACTGGTCATCCTGTTCATGACGGTCTATTACAAACTTTCCGGTCTGGTGGCCAACTGGGGTATGGTCTTGAACGTAGTCTACCTGATGGGCGCCCTCTCGGCCCTCGGTGCAACCCTGACTCTGCCCGGTATCGCCGCTATCGTTCTCTTGATCGGTATGTCGGTTGACTCCAACGTGCTCATCTTCGAACGCATCAGGGAAGAACTCAAACTGGGCAAAACGCCCAAGGCCGCCCTGGATGCCGGTTACGACAAGGCCTTCATGACCATCATGGACTCACACATCACCACTCTGATCACCGCGGCGGTGCTGTTCCAGTTCGGTACCGGTCCGGTCAAGGGTTTTGCCGTTTCACTCAGCCTGGGTGTCATTATCAACCTGTTCACCTCGCTGATCGGCACCAAGGTCATATTCGATCTGGCTCTTCACAAAGGCACTACTAAGAAAATGAGCATATAGGGGGAGCACCGTACATGGAACTGCTCGGCAAGACCACCATAGATTTTATCGGCAAACGCAATATATCCTTTGTCATTTCCGCAATTATCTCGATTCTCGGCATTATCGGGATCGTCCAGATCAGCCGCGGCGCCGCCAATATGGGGATTGACTTTTCCGGCGGCACCGCCATGCAGCTCAAGTTCACCAAACCGCTCCCCATAGCCGATGCGCGGGCGGCCCTTCACAAACACGGGATTGCCAAGGCTGAACTCCAGGAGATCAAGGACGGCAACAAGTTGCTGATCAAGATTGACAGGAATACCTCGGTAGCTCTGGGTAAGGCTGCCGAGGCGGTTCAGGGCGCCTTCAAGAAGGAGTTCACCGACAACGTCTTTACCGTGGACAGCTCCACCGAGATCGGTCCTTCCATCGGTGATAAGCTGCGCAAAGACACCCTGGTGGCGGTGATCATCTCGCTGCTCGGCATCATTCTCTACATCGCCTGGCGTTTTGACTTCAAGTTCGGCATCGGCGCCACCATAGCCACGATGCACGACTGTCTGGCCATGATCGCGGTGTTCTACGTGATGAACAAAGAGATCAACCTGCTCTTCATCACCGCCGTTCTGACCATTGCCGGTTACTCGCTGACCGACACGGTGGTTGTCTTCGACCGTATCCGCGAGAACCTGCACAAGAATCTCAAGGGTGCCATGCATAACATCTTCAACCAGAGCATCAACGAGGTTCTTTCCCGAACGATTGTCACATCGTTCACCGTTTTTCTGGCATCCGCGTCCCTGTTTTTCTTTGGCGGAGAGGTGATTCATGACTTCTCACTGGCGCTTTTGATCGGTGTTTTGGTCGGCACCTATTCATCCATCTTCGTTGCCAGCCCGATCGTGGTTATTCTTGAGAACCGTGCCCTGGCCAAACAGGGGCAAAAGGCTTAACAGCAGTCAGACCACTTGAGGAGATCCCAGTTGAAAAAAGAATCTATCTTAATTGCAGCAGTGGCATTGATTGTCGGTTTGCTGGGGGGCTATCTGGTATTCAGTATCAGTACGGCGGGCAAGAATCAGCAGCCCGCCGGCATGATACCGCCCGGTTCCGGGTCACCTGCGGACTATTCCAGCCGGATTGCCGAGGCCGAAAAAATCGTGGCCAAAGAGCCCAAGAATCTCAACGCCTGGCTGTCGCTTGGAAATGACTACTTCGATACCGAACAGCCTCAGAAAGCGATCAACGCCTATAACAAGGTGTTGGAAATTGAGCCCAATAACCCGAATGTGCTGACGGATCAAGGTGTCATGTTCCGTAAGCTCGGTTGGTACGACAAGGCGCTCGAAAATTTCGAAAAGGCGCAGAAAATCGACCCGAAACACCTGCAGAGCCTCTACTATCTCGGTGTTGTCTACTCGGTCGATATGAAACAACCGGAAAAATCGGGACCGATCTGGAAAAAGTATCTGCAGTTGGATCCGAACAGTCCGACCGCCATGCAGATCAAGAGTATGATGCTCTCGCCACCAAGCGAGCCAATCAACAAGTAACCCATAAAATCCCCCGCTGGTCGGGGGATTTTTTTTATTACGTGAAGGATTTCCTGGAGAGACATGGCTAAGCGTTGGGAGTTGCGACATACGGAGGAAGCAGTGCCTGACCCGGCGTTGTGCGGGTTACAGCTGGCCCCCCTGGTTCAGGGGATACTTACGGCGCGGGGCTGCACGACAGCCGACGAGATCCGCCGATTTCTCGCGCCGTCCCTGTCCGATATGCTCGATCCCTGCCTGCTACGCGGCATGGACAGGGCCGTTGCACGGTTGCTTGCGGCCCGTCGTGACGCCGACAAAATCTGCATCTACGGCGATTATGATGTGGACGGTATCACCGGCACCGCTCTGCTGGTTTCCTTCCTGCGGGCCTGCGGTTTCAGTTGTACCTACTTCATCCCCAACCGTTTTGACGACGGCTACGGCCTCAATTCCGCTTCGATCGAGTCGATCATCGACCTGGGCGCCACACTGATCCTGGCGGTGGATTGCGGCATCACCGCGGTCGACGAGGCCGAGCTCTGCCGCCAACGCGGGGTCGACCTGATCATCGTCGATCATCACGCGCCCAAGGAAGAGCTGCCCGACGCCTGTGCCGTGCTGAACCCCCTGCAGCCCGGTTGCCCCTATCCCTTTAAATCCCTGGCCGGCGTCGGGGTGGCCTTCAATCTGCTGGTCGCACTGCGGGCCGCGCTGCGTGAGGCCGGTGTTTTCCAGGACGTCCCCGTGCCCGATCTGCGCCGCTGGCTCGACCTGGTTGCGCTGGGGACCATCGCCGATGTGGTGCCACTGGTCGGCCAGAATCGTATCTATGCCCATCACGGGCTTAAACAGATCGCCCAATCGTCAAAACCGGGGATTGTGGCACTCAAGCGCGTTGCCGGGATCAAGGAGGGGGCCGTCAGCTGCGGTCAGGTCGGTTTCCGGCTGGCGCCGCGTTTGAACGCGGCCGGGCGCATGGAAAGCGCCGTACCGGGAGTGGATCTGTTGATGAACGATAATCTGGAGCAATCGCTCTCGATTGCCGCGGAGCTGGACACGGCCAATGCCGAGCGGCAGGCCATCGAGCGGCGTATATTCGAGGAGGCCGTGGCCCAGGTCGAATCCGCTGGAGGTTATCCCGGGCAGCGCAGCATCGTGCTGGCTTCCGCCGAGTGGCACCAGGGGGTAATCGGAATAGTTGCATCACGCCTGGTTGAGCGCTATCATCGCCCGACGATCCTGATCGCCCTGACCGAGGATGGCCTGGGCAAGGGCTCGGGTCGCAGTATTCCCGGCTTTCACCTGCTGGAGGCACTGGTCGCCTGTTCGCAGCAGCTGCTACGCTTTGGCGGCCATCGTTATGCAGCCGGTGTCGGCCTGAAGGCTGATGCCGTACCGGCCTTCGCCAAGGCCTTCGAGGCCGTGGCTGGGCGAACGCTGACCGAAAACGACCTTGTACCCCGGCTGACCATCGATGCCGAGGTCCAGCCGGCTGATGTCACCCGGGAACTGGCGCTGGAGTTGAAACGTCTCGAACCCTTTGGCATGGGCAATCCCGAGCCGTTGCTGCTCTTGCGCGGCATGACGGTCGTAGAGCGCAGGAACGTGGGTGAGGGGCATCTGCGCCTGCGGCTGGCCAGGAATGGTTGCACATTTGTGGCGATTGCCTTCAACCTGGCCGATCGCGAGACAACTGGCTTGGTTGATGTCGCCTTTATCCCCGAGATGAATGAATGGAACGGCTCTTCCAGTTTGCAGTTGCGGGTGAAGGATCTGCGTACCGCGGAGTGATTATGCAACGAAATGAACGATTCGATAGCGCCGACAGGATCGTCAGGATCGGTTTCTGGGTCAATGCGTTGCTGATGGTCTTCAAGCTGGCTGCCGGTCATTGGGGCAAGTCGGAGGCCGTCTTTGCCGATGGTATCGAGAGTGCCTGTGATTTCGTGGCCATCTTTTCCACCATGGTGGCGCTCAAGCTGGGGCGCAAGCCCTTTGACGAACAACATCCCTATGGTCACGGTCGGGCCGAGAGCCTCTCGGCGCTGCTGGTTTCGCTGGTCATCCTGGCGACCGGTGGCTGGATCCTGTCCACTTCCATCCATTCCATCATCGATCACAAATTCCAGACACCCGCCATGATCGCGGTCGTGGCTGCCTTTCTGACCATCCTGATCAAGGAGTGGCTCTACCGCTTTACCCAGAAGACCGGTACGGAACTGGCCAGCCCATCGCTTTTGGCCATCGCCAAGGATCACCGCAAGGATGCGATTACCTCGATCTCGACCCTGGTGGGGGTCAGCGGCGCCTACTTCGGGTTCGGCATCCTGGACCCCCTGGCGGCCGGATTGACATCCTTCTTCATCCTGCACATCGGCTACCAGACCTTCCGGGATGCCGCCCATGACCTGATGGACGGCAGTGCACCGGCCGATTTTATTGAAAAGGTCACCCGTCTGGCAGAAAGTGTCGAGCGGGTCGAGCATGTCCACGACATCCGTGGCCGTCGCACCGGCCAGTACATGGTCATCGACCTCAAGCTGGAGATGGACCCGGCCATGACGGTCAAGGAGTCCCATGCAATCGCCACCCGGGTTAAAAAGCTGATCTTCGAGGCCTTCCCCAACGTGGGCGACGTGATGATCCACATCAATCCCCACGACGAGGAACATGAGGATCTAATCCGGCTTTAGTGTGAATCGTTGAATGATCTTAGGGACGTGGAATTTGTTGATATACTGCCGATTCTGGCGCGGCAAGGGAGCTGAAGAATTACGGTGCTACGATGGCGAGCAGGTCTTTTGTCAGGAGAAAAAGATGATAGGGGTCGCTGGGACTCGGCTCGAACCCCCAGTTCTGATACCAGTTGCGGGCGGTATCGTCCTTGGCATGCACCAGAACAGCACGGATACCCGCAATATCTGCGGCCTGGGCGATCCGCAGCAGGGCATCCTTAAGCAGGGCGCGGCCTAACCCGGCGCTTTGATATCCTCTGTCAACCGCCAGCCGGGCCAGGATCATTACCGGCACCGGATGCCGGGCCAGCCCCTTGACAACTCGCGTTGCTGCCGCTGACGGTTCGACACTGCCGACCGCCAGACTGTAAAAGCCGGCCACCGTGCCGCTACTCTCTTCACAGCAGACATAGGTCTGGGCGCTGTTCGCTTTCTGGTTCACCAGGGCGAACCGTTGCAGGAACTGATTCAATGCCGGATTGCCGCAGTCAAATGAAGTTACATCGTGGTGCTCGGCGAGTTTCTGAACCGGTGCGAATCGGGGAGCAGGCTTCAATCAAGTACCCCCGGCTCGGTTAACAGTGCTTTCATCCGGTTGCGGGGGGCTGACACGGGTCGGTCAAGCGCCTGCTGGAATTGCTGCCATTGCTGTTCGTCCAGCTCGAATCGCCGCCGGTCGGCCAAGGTCTGATTGGCTGCTGTTATACCGGCTTCCAGCAGAAATTCACTGACGCTCTTGTGGCAGCTCCGGGCGGCATCCTGTAGCAGCTGCTTGACGGAGAGATTGGCGCGGACATCAATCCGCTCGGTTTTGGCAATCGCAGTGGTAGCCATGGCATGTTCCTTTGTGCTGAGATGGAGTCAGTATACTGTACGTACATTGTCATGACAAGAAGTATTGCCATCAAGCCGGAGAACCCCATCGGGAGGCAACTGTTCGGAGATTCCGGATAGTTCAACTGAAATGAATCAATCCATGAAACCATCCCTCCCCATCGACGACATCATCCCTCAACTTCTGCAGACTCTCCGCCAGCACCCTAACTGCGTTCTGCACGCCCCGCCCGGGGCCGGCAAGACCACCCGCGTCCCCCTGGCCCTTCTCGATTGTATCCCCCCAGATGCCGGCAAGATCATCATGCTGGAACCGCGCCGCTTGGCGGCGGTTTCGGCGGCCCGCTGGATGGCGCGCAGCCTGGGTGAAGAGCCGGGAGAGACAGTCGGCTATGCCATTCGTTTCGACAGTCGCAGCAGCCGCACAACACGCATCGAAGTGGTTACCGAAGGGATTCTGACCCGCCGCATCCAGAACGATCCCCTGCTGGAAGGGGTGGCGATGGTCATCTTCGATGAGTTTCATGAGCGCAGCATGCATGCCGATCTGGGGCTGGCGCTCTGTCTGGATGTGCAGCGCCAGGTGCGACCAGACCTGAAGATACTGGTCATGTCGGCCACCCTGGAAACCGCGCCCCTGGCCCGGCTGATGGGGGAGGCCCCGGTCCTGAGCTCCGCCGGACGGTCGTTTCCGGTGGAGGAACGCTATCTGGACGATCAACCCCACGGCCCTCTGGCGCCACGAATGGTGGCCGCCACGCTGCGCGCGCTGGCGGAAACTGCCGGCGATATCCTCGTCTTTCTCCCCGGTGCCGGCGAGATCCGCTCCTGCGCGGCACGACTCACGGAAGCGGGGCTAGAACAGCGCGGTATCTCGATCCATCCCCTGTACGGCGATCTCCCCTTTGAACAGCAGCAGGCCGCCATCCAGCCGGGCCGGCAACGCAAGGTGGTCCTGGCCACCAGCATCGCCGAAACCAGCCTGACCATCGAGGGGGTGCGCACGGTGGTCGATTGCGGAGTGTCGCGCCGCCTGCGCCATGATCAGGGGAGCGGCATGAACCGGCTGGTGACAATCCGCGAATCAAAGGCCTCCGCCGAACAGCGCCAGGGGCGGGCGGGGCGGCTGGCCCCCGGCGTCTGTTATCGCCTCTTCAGCCGGCATACCTGGCAGGCCATGACCCCGCAGACCCCGCCGGAGATCCTGGATAGCGATCTCGCTCCGCTGCTGCTGGAACTGGCTGCCTGGGATGTCGCTGACCCCGCAACGCTGGCCTGGCTCGATCCGCCGCCGGAGGCGGCCCTGTCGGCGGCCCGTCAGTTGCTGGTCGACCTGACGGCCCTGGACGCCGGCGGCCGGGTGACTCCGCTCGGTAACGCCCTGGCCCGCTTGCCGCTGCATCCCCGTCTGGCCCGCCTGCTAGTGAGGGCGGATGAACTTGGTTGTCCCCGTGCGGGGTGCGATCTGGCCGCACTGCTCTCGGAACGCGATATCATCCGCCGCAGCGCCACGTTCAACGCCGGCAGTCATGGGGACAGTCTCGCTGAGCGCTTTGAACTGCTGCGGGAATGGCGCCAATCGGGACGGACGGCTGAATATGTGGATACGGGCGCCCTGAAGTCGGTCGAACGGGTCTCAGGGCAATTGCAGCGCCTGTTGGGGGGGCGAAAGGAGCCGGAGGAGAACTATGCCGCCGACAGCCTCTCTCGGCTGCTGCTGGCGGCCTACCCGGATCGGGTGGCGCGGCTGCGCGAAACGGACGGGGGGCGCTATCTCCTGGCCAATGGGCGCGGTGCCCGCCTGGCCCAGGGCGCAGCGGTCACTGCGCTGCCCTTTTTGATCGCACTCTCCGTGGCCGGCGGCGATCAGGGGGAGGGGATCATCCATCTCGCCGAAGCCGTATCCGAAGAACTGCTGCGGGCGGAACTGGGAGAGCGGATTGTCACGCGGGAGGAGATCGTCTGGGATAGCCGCGAAGGGCGGGTGGTTGCGCTTCGAGGGGAGTTTCTTGCTGCCGTGTGCCTTTCGTCGCGGCCATCCACACCCTCGCCCGAGGCGCTGCTCCCGGTGGTGATCGAGGCGGTGCGCGCCTCGACTCTGGGACTGCTCAACCGCAACGACGCCTTTTATCAGCTCCAGGCACGGGTCCAGCTGCTGCATGAGGCCTTTCCCAAGGATGGCTGGCCGGACCTGTCCGATGTTGCCCTGATTGACTCCCTGGAAAGCTGGTTGGCCCCGTATGCCGTCGGTGTCCGCAACGCCCAACAGCTGGCGGCGCTCAACTGCGCCGTCGCCCTGCTGAGCCTGCTCGACTATCGTCAGCGCCAGGCCTTGGATGAGTTGGCGCCGACCCATCTGACGGTGCCCAGTGGTTCGCGGATCAGGCTGGATTACTGTGCCGGGGATGAACCGGTTTTGGCGGTGAAGCTGCAGGAACTGTTCGGACTGGCGCAAACGCCGACGATTGCCGGGGGGCGGGTGACGCTGCTGCTGCACCTCTTGTCGCCGGCCGGCCGGCCGTTACAGGTGACGCGGGATCTGAAGGGTTTCTGGGATGGTTCCTACCACCAGGTCAAGAAGGAGATGAAGGGGCGCTACCCCAAGCACCCCTGGCCGGACGACCCCTGGAACGCCACCCCGACCAGGCGTGCCAAGCCCAGGGGGACCTGAGTTCCAGCGGCAACCGGATCAGAAGCGGGCCGGGTCCAAATCGTGGGCCTTTTTGAAGTTTGCCATGCTCTCTTCGGGCAGGTTCTTGCGCTGATAGGCCTGCCCGAGCAGGAAATAATAGGCCGCTTCGTTGGGGACATAGCGCAGGGCCCGCTTCAGATACTCGATGGCCGGGTCCGGCATCCCCTTCAGGTAGTAGCCCCTGGCGATGTTGTAGTACAGGATCCCCGAGTCGATGTCGTCGAAGCTGTTATGTTGCGCCGTGATCATCAATTCGTTCAATCCCGCGTCGATCCTGCCGGTCTGGATATAGGCATTCCCCAGGTTCGAGCGCGCTTCCGCGTAGGAACCATCCACTTCGAGCGCTTTCCTGAAATAGTTGATGGCATCATAGATCCTGAAGTTGGCCTGATAGTAGCTTCCCAGCATGTTGTACCCCCGAGGATTATCGGGGGTTTTGGCGATGACATCCGTCCAGAGCGTCAACTCGTCCTTCCAGACCTTGTTGCGTTCGTGGGAGGCGCAGGCCAGGACAATCACAACGCCGGCCAGGATGCCCGCCGCTGCTATCCGTGTCTGGCCGAGCTGCAGTGAACTCTTTTCCAGGGCGAAGGCACACAGGGCCGTGACGGCCAGAATTGCGCCGATGCTGGGCAGATACATGCGGTGCTCAAACATGACGTCGATGATCGGGATGATGCTGGATTCCACGGACAGGGTCACAAAAAACCAGAGGATGCCGAAGGAGATCAGCCGCAGGTAGGGGCTCCCCTGGCGCGAAAGCCTGTACAGCCAGAGTGCCGCGGCCAGCAGCAGGATCAGCAGGCTAAGCGATGCCAGGACAGCCGGTTCAAGGAGCGAGGTGTAGACCCGGTAATGGTGGTCGATGGTCTGGCCGACCGGGAAGAACAGTAGGCGCAGGTAGCTGACAATGACCCTGAATTGGGTAACCAGGTAATCGTGGCGACTGATTTCATTGGTGGCCCTGAGCTTGTCAAGGAGTGTCGCCAGGCCGTAGCGGTTGATGATGTACAGGATCCCGGCCAGGGCCAGCCCCGCCAAGGGGACGAGGGTGCGCCAGCGTCTTTTGATGGTTGCGCTAAGAGTCGCTAATCCGCCGAAGAACATGGCCTCATAGATCAGCAGCACGACCGGCAGGGTGTAGGCATTTTCCTTGGTCTTCAGGCTCAAGAGCGCACACAGGGCGGAAAGGGCATACAGGAGCCAACAGCGGGTCCGCCGAGGCCGGCCTGTCCGGTGTGACGAAACAGTGGGCCTGCTGACGGAGATCACTCTGGCCAGGATATAGGCATCCAGCGACAGCATGAAGAGTAACGCCGCCAATGATGCGAAGCGCTGGACGATGTAGGTGACCGCCTGGGTCTGCAGCGGGTGTGCGACGAAGAGCAGGGCGCAGGCACAGGCAAACCAGGCGTCGGATACGGCACCCGCCTTGCGCTTGTTAAAGTAGGCTGTCCTGAAGGTCACAAGGACAAAGAGGTAGACTGCCAGGGCGCTGAGGATGTGGATGCAGATGTTGACCAGGTGGTAACCCAGCGGGTTCAGGCCGCCCAGTTGATAATTGAGCGCAAAGGTCAGGGTGCCAAACCAGCGCGCTCCAGTCGGCGGCCAGAGGTTGCCCATATCCCGGATCAGCAGGTTGTCGACGATATTCAGCCAGTCGTCGAACTGGAAGGCGGCAGTCAGGGTGTTGGCGTAGACCAGGATCCCGATCGCGCAGATGACGAGCAGATGGAAGAGGGTAGTGTGGTTGTTGGATTTAGGCACCGTTTATTTGGCCCTTCGCAAACGATTATTCAGGGCCTGGCGCGTGATGCCGAGCATGCCGGCGGCGGTACCCTGATTGTTCTTGGCAAGTTCCAGGGCCCGGTCGATCAGAAAGGTCTCGGCGTACTTGAGGGTCGGAAAAGTTGGAAAGGTGATGGCGTCCGAATCGGGGCTGGTAACAACCTGCCCCCCCGGTCCCAGGGATGTGCTGGCCGGCTCCTGCTCGCGGGCAATGATCGTCTTCAAAAGCGGCGTGGAAAGCCGTGAGGTCGTGGTCCTGCTGACAAAGTCATGCACGATCGACTGCAGCTCGCGGATGTTGCCGGGAAAATCATAGGTAGCGAGAAAATCGATCAGTTCCTTACGGTACGACAATTGGCCCTTGCCCATAGCCTTGGCGGCCTGGCGGATAAAGTGATCCAGGAGAAGCGGGATGTCATCCAGGCGTTTGCGCAGAGGGGGGATGGCAACCTGATGGGTGCAGAGTCGATAATAGAGATCCTTGCGGAACTTTCCTTCGGTCATGCATTGTTTCAGATTTCGGTTAGTCGCCGCAACCAGGCGGGTGCTGCTTTTCAGGGGGGTGTCGGAGCCGAGCTGGTAGTATTCGTTTTCCTGCAGCAGGCGCAGCAGCTTTACCTGCGAAAGCTCGTTCAGGTCCCCGATTTCGTCGAGGAAGATGGTGCCGTTGGCCGCCTTCATGATCAGCCCGTCACGATCGCCCACTGCACCGGTAAAGGCGCCCCGCCGGTGCCCGAAGAGGGTATCGGAAAACATCTGATCATCCAGGCCGGCGATGTTGATGCAGACAAAACCACCCTTCTGTCCGCTCAGGGTATGCACGGCCCGTGCAACCAGTTCCTTGCCGACCCCGGTTTCCCCGGAGATCAGTACCGGCTGCCTGGATTTCGCCACCACCTCCACATAGCGCAGAAGCGCCAGCATCTCTTTGTTGCGGGTGATCAGGGAAGGTATGTGCGGCGCCTGGTCCGTGCCGTCGTCATCGCTGGTCCTGTCCAGCAGCAGGATGTCTTCATTCAGGCTGCGCAGATCCAGTGCCCTTTTGATACCGCTAATAAAACGATTGATTGAAATCGGCTTTGTAAGATAGTCGACCGCCCCCGATTTCATGCAATCGATGGCGGTTTCGACGTGACTTTCGGCGGTACCCACGATTACCGGGATGTACGGTTTTAACTCGGAAAACTCCTCCAGAAGATCTTTGCCATGCAGCTTGGGCATGCGCAGGTCCATCACGACCAGGGCTACCTCCTGGTTCTTGAAATAGTCAAGCGCGCTGGGACTGTCATCGAAGGTGACCACATTCTGGAAACCCTCATGACAGAGGAAGGATTTCAAGAGCGACAGGGCCTCCGTTTCATCGTCCACAAGCATTATGGGGTAGGAACTGAAATCTTTTGGACTCATCTGGGCGGCTCCATGTTGGATTTGAATGAACCGGGGGCATGCCGATAACACGCAGATATAAACTTTAGCCAGTTTTTTTAAATAATCAAGTAGTAACAGGTAATTGGCCTAAATTATCCTCTTTATTGCCCGAACCGGGCAGTATTTTGGCTGATCCTCTCCGACACATCAATGTTCCGCATTTTCCCGTTTATTCCGCACAGAATAAGATTGAATTGCATAGTACCAGGCTGTTTTGAGGGGCAAAAACAAAAAATGTTTTGAAAAATGTTTTGCAAGTGCTTCAATTTTATATACAGTTTATAAGCTCTGAAGAGAATCTGATGGAGCTATGCCAGGTGGAGAAGGTTCCATGAATCCAGTAATTGCCCATGTAAAACGCTATGCCGCGGCCATGATGGTGGTTGGCGCGGCTTTTCTGATCCGCATCACTATAGAAGCGTTGGTCGGGCCGGGGTTGCCGGTCTTCATCACCTATTACCCTGCCACTATGTTTGCCGCACTCGTGCTGGGTCTGGGGCCCGGACTCTTGGCTACCGCCCTCTCCGCACTGCTGAGCGACCTGTTTGTTATCAATCCCCATACACTAGGTCATTGGAATTCCAGAGAAGCCGCCAGCATGATTCTTTTCGCGGGTATGGGCATCTTCATGAGTATGGTCGCGCATCGCTATCGTCAGGTCCGCGATCGCTTGGAGAACATGGTCACGGAGCGCACCGCCGAGCTTAGCCGTGCAAATGCCAGGTTGGAAATGTCGATTGAAGAGAGCCGCATCTCGGGAGAGGCTCTGGCCAAGGAACGCGAAGTCCTGGATGTCATCATGCGTTCCACCGATGTGATGCTCGTTTATCTGGATCCGGACTTCAAATTTATGGCCGTGAACAAGGCTTATGCGGAAGCGTGCCGGATGAAACCCGAGGAGTTGATCGGCAAGAATCACTTCGACCTCTACCCGAATGAAGAGAACGAGGCCATCTTCCGCCGGGTCAGGGATACGGGTGTGCCGGTCTTCTACAAGGACAAGCCCTTCGAGTTTCCCGACCAGCCGGAACGTGGCGTCACCTATTGGGACTGGAGCCTGACCGCGGTCAAGGATTGTGCTGCTCTGGTCAGGGGGCTTGTATTTTCGCTGCGCGAGACGACATCCCATGTCCATACACAGAAGGCCTTGCGCCTGAGCGAGGAACGCTCGCACGAACTTATCGCTGATGCCCAGGAAGCCGGCAGCAGGGCCGAGGGAATCCGTGTCGAGCTGGAAACCATCTTTTCGGCCATTCAGGATGTGGTCCTGATCTATGACGCTGATTTGAACGTGAAAAGGGTCAACAGTATCTTCATGGAAAATTACGGGTTTGATCCGATTGGCCTGGATTTTCGACGGGTTATCGAACGAACGCGCTTTGGCTCGCTCGACGGGATGCCGTTTGTCATCGAAGAACTGCCGACACCGCGTGCATTGCGAGGTGAGACCGTCCATAACAAGCAATTCCTGATCACCTGTCATAACAGCGAGGAGGCGGTGATTGAAACCACCTCAACTCCTTTGACACATGACGGCCGCATCATCGGCGTCGTCACGGTATGGCATGATATCACGGAGCATTATCAGAGCAGGGAAACGGTCCAACGCGCCAAGGAAGAATGGGAGAGAACCTTTGATAGTGTTCCCGACCTGATCGCCATTCTGGATGAACAACATCGCATCATGCGTGTCAACCGGGCCATGGCCGAGCGCTTGAAGCGCAAGGCATCGGAATGTGTCGGTCTGCCCTGTTCCACATCAGCCATTCATGGCCCGAATTTCCCCCACAGCCTGTGCCCCCATTCCAAGACAATGGCGGAGCTTGTTGGACATGTGGCTGAGGTGCATGAAGATGCTTTTAGCGGCGGCACATTCCTGGTTACGACGACCCCCCTGTTTGACATTCGGGGGGAAATCTATGCCACGGTGCATGTTGCCAGGGACATCACCAAGCAGAAACAGACTGAAATGGCCTTGCGTGAAAATGAAGAACGGCTGCGGTTGTTTATCGAGCATGCACCGGCTGCCCTGGCGATGTTCGACCGGGAGATGCGCTACATACAAGTCAGCAAACGCTGGCGCAACGATTACGGTCTGAATGAACGGGAGTTGATCGGCGAGTGTCAGTATGAAATTTTTCCCGACATCTCCGCAGCCTGGAAGGATGCCTATTGCCGCGGGCTGGCGGGAGAGGTGCTGAAGTCAAACAACGACCGTTCTGAACAGCCCGACGGATCGGTTCAATGGATGCGCTGGGAGATTCACCCCTGGTATACAACCTCGGGCACTGTCGGCGGGATTGTCGTATTTATAGAGGATATTTCCGAACGAAAACAGGCCGAGGAATTTCTCTTTCAAACCAATGAATTGCTTGAAGAACAGGTCGCCGAACGGACAAGCGAACTGCTCAAGACCATCGGCTCGCTGCAGATCGAGATGATTGAACATCAGCAGGCGGACGAGGAACTGCGTCGGCAGCAGCACATTCTGATCCAGCAGAACCGCCATGCGGCCATGGGTGAGATGATCGGGAATATTGCCCACCAGTGGCGTCAACCCCTGAACACCCTGGGGCTTTTCACACAGCGGCTCGGGTTTTTCTATGGTTCACCCAGCTTCGACAAGGAGTTCCTGGATACATCGGTAGCCAAATCCATGGAGATCATTCAGTACATGTCGCGCACCATTGATGACTTCAGGAACTTTTTCTCGACCGAACGGGAGAAGTCGCACTTCCGGGTCGATGAGGCGGTCAGCAAGGCCCTCTCGCTTGTCGAGGCCAGCTTCAAGGAACGCAGGATTCATATTGAGAGAGAGGAACGGGAAGAAGTCGTAATTCATGGCGTTCCCAATGAATATGCCCAGGTCCTGTTGAATATTTTGATCAATGCCAAGGATGCAATCATCGAGCGTAATGTCGCTTTTCCCCTCTTGAAGATCACCATCGCTGCCGAAAAGGGGGTCTCGGTGGTAACCATCAGCGACAACGCCGGCGGTATTCCCGAGGAAATTATGGAGCGGATCTTCGATCCCTACTTCACCACCAAGGGACCGCAACAGGGAACCGGTGTCGGTCTGTTCATGTCTAAGACCATCATTGAAAACAACATGGGCGGCCGGCTCTCGGTGCGTAATATCGCTGAGGGCGCCGAATTCCGGATCGAGGTGTGAGATGAATTCGCAACAACCGATATCGATATTGCTGGTCGAGGATGATGAAAGTAGCTGCGAAATCCTGGCTTCCATGCTGGCAATGGGATTTCCCAATGCAAACATCTACAGTGCGGGGGACGGCAAAGCCGGGCTTGAATATTTTCGCCGGGAGCTGCCGGATATTGTTATCACCGACATCAATATGCCGGAGATGGACGGCATTACCATGCTGGGCGGCATATCCGCGATCAACCCCGGTGCACGGGTATTCGTGGTCACGGCTCACAGCGACCGGCTGTATCTCGAAAAAATAAACTCAACAGGTGTCGCTGTCGAGCTGCTTTCCAAACCGATCGACTTCGAGTATCTCTTCGCAGCAATCAATGGCTGCCTGGCATGATTGTCACAACCTCTCTGATCCAGCAACAAATGTGACACCACGCAACAGGGTACACTTCACGTATCATCGCTGAACTCCGCAGAATCCCTCCTATTGTACGAAACAGCTGCAATATTTGTTGCAGGTATTGTTGATGTATAGTCGCTGTTCGTTGTTATATCTGCCTTAATTTACAAGTAAAATTATATGAAGAGTCTTGGCCCGTTTTCTGCTTTGCTGTCGGTAGCGATGTTACTACCTGCAGTCAGGGGGAACAAAATGAGCGCAATGACCGAAATGATGACAAAAAAAATTTTTCTGGAGGTATGCATGGGCATCGAAGGGTTATGCGCGGATGTGTACCACTATTACAGCAAGATTTATGGCGATATTCCCGAGGCAGCGGTGCTCTGGAAGAAAGCAGCTCTAGAAGAGGAAAACCATCAGAGACAATTTGGATTGGCGCTACGTCTGTTGTATGAAACGGAATTCGGTGTCTCCAAGGTCAGTCTGAAACGGGCCTATGATATCCAGTCCAAGCTGCTGAAACTCATCGATCATGTCAAGGATAACAAGCCGGAACTCCTGGCGGCGGTTTCGGAGGCGGTCGAACTGGAGGAGGATATTGCGGAGTTGCACGCATACAATGCCCTTGATTTCAAGGCGGAATCCTTGCGAAACCTGTTCAAGCTGCTAAGCGAATCAGACCGTGACCATATTGATGCTTTGCAACGCTATCGATCCACACTTAGCGATCCTACCGTGATCTGGAACGCTGATCACTGATGCCTGGTGCATCAATCGACGGCGATCAACTTGGCCTATCTCCGAAAACGAGAGTTCTTATGATCACTGAACCGATACGACGCTTGATCGAAAATGTCGCCTATGTCTTTATCGCCACTACGGATTCATCCGGTCAACCCCACTTGGCCATCGGGAAACAGGTTACCATTTCAGGGGACTCCCTGCTGATCTTTGAAAACTGGTTTTGCCCTGCCACGCTGCAGAACATTGCCAGCAACAGCCATGTGGCGGTTGTAGCGGTCATGCCGGACACGGGCAAAGGGTACCAGATGCTGGGATCGATCATCCGAAGTGCGGAGACGGCCTTCCTGGATGGGTTTGATCCAGCCGTCAACGTGTCGGAGCCTCCCCAGGTGTTGACCCGATTCACCGTCAAGGTCGACAAGATTCTTGAGTTTACCAGCGGCATACATTCCGACCTGCCCATTGTTGAATAACTCTGCAACGTTCATTGCAGATGCAACATCGATTGCCAGGCCAGGCCTGCAAGAGTACTGCAGACATCACAAAAGGAGGAAACATGAAAGGTAACGAGCAGATTATCAAACAGCTGAATGCGAGACTGGCAGAGGAACTGACAGCTATCAACCAGTACATGGTCCATGCCGAGATGTGTGAAAATTGGCGTTACAAAAAACTCCACGAGATGATATCCAAACGCTCCATACAGGAGATGAAGCATGCGGAAAAATTGATTGCCCGGATCCTGTTTCTGGAGGGGGTTCCGATTGTCAGTGAACTTAACAAACTCCATATCGGCAGCGAGGTCTCCAAGATGCATGTCAACGATCAGGCCGCCGAAGCCGCTGCAGTGCATGGATACAACGAAAGCATCCGCGTGGCCGTGGAGGTCGGTGACAACGGCAGCCGTGAGCTGTTTGAGTCGATTCTCAAGGATGAGGAAGAGCATATCGACCTGATTGAGTCGCAGCTGGACCAGATCGCCCAGATGGGTATCCAGAACTACCTGGTTGAACAGATCGACTGAGCTGACTCCACCACATCAGTTCTGTGCTTGAATGTGGCAACCACGCGTAAAAGAGCCAGACTAGCTGCTGCCATTATTATGAATCCGGGGATATCTCGATGAATCAGATGAAGAGAAAGGTTACAATCGCAGGGGTGGGCGCAGCCACCATGACCGCTATCGTATTACTGAATTCCCCAGCCGACGCCGCCAGCAAGATGGGAGAAACCGAATTCAAGGAGCATTGTGCCGCGTGTCATGCCGGCGGCGGCAATATCATCAAGGCCGACAAGACCCTTTCCCGTAAGGACCGCGAAGCCCACGGCGTCAAAACAGCCAAGGATATTGTACGGATCATGCGTAAGCCTGGCGAGGGGATGACCACCTTCGACAAAAAGACCATATCCGACAAAGAGGCCAAGGCCATTGCCGAGTACATCATCAAAACCTTCAAATAACGGATGTTATTATGTGACGCCTAATCGGGAAGCATTTATCCTGAAAAAGGATTTCGGGTCCACGAACTTCACGAAATAACACGAAAACTAAAGCCTTAGAGCAGAACATTACAGCACCAAACAGGTAAGCCCATGATGTTTCTTATTGTAGTGGTTTCGTTCGTGATTTTTGCGTATTTTTATAGGCTTATTTAGCTGGATAGAGAGGAGAAGCACATGAACAGACGCACATTTCTCGCAACAACCGTCATCGGCTCCCTGGCCACCGGTATCGGCAGTGCGGCAGCGGCAGCAGAGCGTTATTTCCCTTTAAAGGTAGACCCCGCGCTTTTCGAGTCGATCAACCGTGTCAAGATCCCCGGGAAAAAATCTCCCCTGGAAATGTCGCATGCACCGCTCATCACGGCCCCCAAGAGTGTAAAGGCCGGAGAGCTCTTCACGGTCGAGGTCTCGGTTGGAGAGCGTGTCCACGACATGGGGCCGGCCCACTGGATAGAGTACATCGAACTGGCCATCGGCAATGAACCGCTCGGCAGGATCGAATTCCAACCCAGGGGCTTCATGAAACCCAAGGCAACCTTCAGTGTTGTCCTGCCCAAGGATGTCGCACCGAGCGGGGTGGTTACGCTGGTTGCGTTGCAACGTTGCAACCTGCACGGATTATGGGAATCCACCCTGGACATTTCGGTCGGATAAATGTAACTTTTTCTGTCTGTCGATCCCGATCAGGAACGGATCGGCAGACAGAGAGCGTTTTTAGCGGGGATTGTAGCCTGATGTTGAAACGAGGGCGGGAGTGAAGCATTCGAAAGTTTCCATACTGTATATCGAGGATGAAGATATTGTCCGCGAAATCATGTGTTCTTTCATTCGGGTAAAATACCCTTCCGTTCCGATCTATGCGGCGGGCAGCGCCGAGGAGGGCTTGGCGCTCTTCAGGCAGCATCGCCCCTCGCTGATCTTGACCGATATCAACCTCACAGAGTCAGATGGCGTTCAGATGGTTCGGTCCATACGAATGCTGGATCCGAACACAACCATCATCTTTGTCACCGGCTGTTCGGATATCGAGCAGTGGATGATCGAGTTTGGCGGGAGCTCAGCATGCCATTACATCTGCAAACCGGTGGATCACAATGAACTCTTTACTCTGCTTGACCGCTATATGCATTAAACAGTCGGCTGTAGCTTACCCCGCGAAATGATTACCTCGTCGGCCGTGCGGAAGACAGCCCCGGCACGCGCCATCTCCGCCATTGCCCGTTCACAGTCACCGGCAACAATATCCACCCCCACGATTGCATCCGTGAGCACCGTGACCTCCAGTCCCGCCCTGCACGCATCCAACACCGACGAACGTACGCAATAGTCGGTGGCAAGGCCTCCGATGTAGAGCCGCCTGACATGCAGCGCCGCCAGAACATCGACGAGCGAGCTTCCGTCAGCGCTGCGACCGTCGAAGGCTGAATATGCATCCGAGTCCGGGTCACTCCCCTTGGAGATGATCACGGTTCCTTGCGGCAGTCTCAGGGCGGGATGAAAGGCGGCTCCGGGGCTCTCCTGAATGCAATGGGAAGGCCACACCCCGCCAAATTCCTTGAAGTGACGCGTGACCGGCGGATGCCAGTCCCGTGTTGCCAACACCGGCAAGGCTGCTGCCGCGAAATGTTCGGCGATCCGGTTCAGCGGGCCGACCACCCGGTCACCGCCCGCTATGGCCAGCGCGCCATGGGGGCAGAAGTCATTCTGAACGTCCACGATCAAGAGTGCCGCGTCGTTATTCATCTTACACCGCCTTGTTCCTCAGATCTTCGATTAGCGTTTCCCGCAGTTTTTTCAGACGTTCCGAAATGGATACCTTGTAGATGTGCGGGTTGATCAGGCGCAGGCAACCGCTGGGCAGTTTGGCGAGTTCCGCCCGGCAGCGATCGGCCATGGCATCCAGCGGTTCCCTGGGCAGGCATCGCCGGCCATCGGACATGACCATTGTGTGCAATTCACTGATCCGGGCATCCAGCGGCAGTGTGGTGTGACGTAATGGGTTGCAGGGATCGTAGACCGTATCGCCGGCCCGGATCAGCTCATCCTCCAGGCAGACCACATCCTGGAGGAAAGCACCTTCGGGATCCACGAACCTGAAGACACGTTTTTTGCCCGGCAGGGTGGATTTGGCCAGATCACCGGTCACTTTCATCTTGGGTACGCCTGCGATTTCCACCAGCTTGTAGACTCCGCCCAGCGCGCCACCTCCGGCACCGGCGCAGGTTACCAGTCTAGTGCCGATGCCGTAGATATCAGCCCGGCCCCCCTCGTTGCGTACCGACTCGATTACGTACTCATCCATTTCGTTGGAGACCACGATCCGCGCCTTCGTAAAACCGGCTTCGTCCAGCATCCGCCTGGCCTCGCGCGACAGGTAGGCCAAGTCCCCCGAATCGATGCGAATGCCACCTAACTCGTGTCCGCGTTCGCGTAACTCTCCCGCAACCCGGATTGCGTTGGGGACGCCGCTTCTCAAGGTATCATAGGTGTCCACCAGCAAAATGGTGCTCTCGGGAAATGTGGCCGCATAGGCCCGGAAAGCGGTCAATTCATCGGGAAACGCCTGAATCCAGCTGTGAGCCTGGGTTCCCCGTACCGGCACTCCGAAGAGTTTCCCGGCCAGCACGTTGCTGGTGCCTTTGCAGCCCCCCACACAGGCTGCCCGCGAGGCGGATACTCCTCCGTCCGGTCCCTGTGCCCTGCGCAGGCCGAATTCGATCACCTCGGCACCAGCGGCGGCGTGACAGATACGCGCCGCCTTGGTGGCGGTCAGGGTCTGAAAATTAATTATATTCAGTAGTGCCGTCTCGACGAACTGTGCCTCCATCAGCGTACCTTCCACGCTGAGCAGCGGCTCGTTGGCAAATACCAGCCGTCCCTCGGCTGGCGCCAGCACCCGGCCACGGAACCTGAAACCCCGCAAAAACTCGATAAAGCGGGGGCGAAATAATCCGCTTCGCACCAGATAATCAAGATCGTCCTCCGAGAAACGCGCAGTTTCCAGAAAGTCCAAAGCCGGCTCCAGGCCGGCAAATACCGCGTAGCCTCCTTCAAAGGGATTGCTGCGGAAGTACAGATCGAATACAGCCCGCTCTTCGGCCATGCCCTCTTCCAGGTAGCCGGCCAGCATGGTCAGCTCATAGAGATCCGTCAGCAGTGGTGAGCTGTGCATGTCAACTCAGGTTGTTGTAATCGCCGCTGACATAGGGCAGAGCCGCCGGTTTGACCTCATGTCCCAGACCGGGTATGGATTCGCAGACGTCGCAGAGATACTTGTCGCCGCTGTACAGGGTGGTCGTATGTTCGCAATCTCCGCTCCAGACACGGATATCGCAGAGATCATCCCTCTCCCTGACGACTTCGGAAATTTTTTTCGTATCCAACATGCTGAACACCTCCTTTTGCTCTAGTATACCACAGGCATATCTCCGCAAATATCTGATGATGTGCGGCGCCGAAATCGACTCCAGTGATAGAGCAAAACCAACCGGCGACTCTCTTAGAGCAACAATAGTTGCAGCATGCAACTTCCAGCAGATGAGCGCTGACGGCCTACCCTTCACGGCCTCAGACCTTTTCCTGGCCGGATCTTGCCACTTTTGTTGCCGGGTAGACGGGGCGTTGGATTAGAAAACTTGCTGATATTAAAGATATAATTTCTGGTGCCGTCTGGCCCGATTTATGCCAGATCCCTATGGCCGGTGGGAAGCCGAAGGAGGATAGGGATGCAACTGGGGATGATCGGTTTGGGAAGGATGGGGGCGGACATGGTCCGGCGCCTGATGCGAGGTGGGCATGACTGCGTGGTCTGCGACCGGAGTCCGGCAGCGGTGGCGGCCTTGGCCGCTGAGGGGGCGATCGGCACGACGGCGGTGGCGGAGTTCGTTGCCCGGCTTGTTAAACCCCGCGTAGCCTGGCTGATGGTGCCGGCAGCAATGGTGGACTCCGTCATCAACGAGCTCATGCCCCTTCTGGATGAAGGGGACGTGGTGATCGACGGCGGTAACTCCCACTATCATGATGATATTCGCCGGAGCGCGGATCTGCAGGAAAGGGGCATCAGCTACCTGGATGTGGGGACCAGCGGCGGGGTCTGGGGACTGGAACGGGGGTATTGTCTGATGATCGGCGGGGAACGTGGCGCGGTGACAAGAGTTGAACCGATCTTTGCCACGTTGGCACCCGGCCGTGCTGATATCCCGCGGACCCCTGGCCGCGAGGGGCGCGGCGGCACGGCCGAGCAGGGGTATCTGCACTGCGGACCGAGCGGAGCAGGGCATTTCGTCAAGATGGTTCACAACGGCATCGAGTACGGCCTGATGGCGGCCTATGCCGAAGGGTTTAATATCCTGCGCCATGCCGATGCCGGCAAGGCGGGAGAGGTGGCGGACGCCGAGACGACCCCGCTGCGCCATCCAGAACTCTATTGCTATGACTTCAATCTCACCGATATCGCCGAACTGTGGCGACGGGGGAGTGTGATCGCCTCCTGGCTGCTGGATCTCTCCGCCCAGGCGCTGCTGGACAGTCCGGGGTTGGATGGGTTTTCCGGGCGCGTCTCCGATTCGGGTGAAGGACGCTGGACGGTTTCCGCGGCCATTGACGAAGGGGTTCCCGCCCCGGTCCTGTCCGCCGCCCTCTATGAACGCTTCAGTTCCCGTGGCGCATCCGATTTCGCCGACCGGCTGCTTTCCGCCATGCGCTACCAGTTCGGCGGTCACCGGGAAAAGGGTACGGGGAAGGGGGAGTGAGTCATGCCACATACCGTGCCGCTTGAAGCGACCGTGCTGGTGATCTTCGGCGGCGGGGGGGACCTGGCCTGGCGCAAGTTGATCCCGGCGCTCTTCAACCTCCATCTCGACAATCTGCTGCCCGAGCGGTTCGCCATCGTGGGGGTCGCCCGTAAACCGCTGGACGATACGATATTCCGCAGTCGTCTCCGGGAAGGGGTGGACAGGTTCTCCCGGCGCAGACCGGCGGATGACGAGGAGTGGGAGCGCTTCGCCGCGCGTGTCAGCTACCTTTCCGACGATTTCACCGATCCCGCGTCCGGTCCGGCGCTCAGTCTGAAGTTGGAGGAACTGGAGCGGGCTTGGGGCAGCCGGGCGAACCGGTTGTTCTACCTGGCCATTCCCCCCGGTATGGTGGAGGCGGCCGCGACGCACCTGCAACGGCTTGGCGTCTGCCGAGACTGCCGGCGGGACCGCCTGGTGGTGGAAAAACCGTTCGGCCGGGACCTGGCCTCCGCCATGGAGTTGGACCGGCTGCTGACCGGCATGTTCGCCGAGTCCCAGATCTACCGGATCGACCATTACCTGGGCAAGGAAACGGTGCAGAACATCCTCGCCTTCCGCTTTGCCAATTCGCTCTATGAGCCGATCTGGAACCGGCGCTATATCGATCACGTACAGATCACCGTGGCAGAGAGCGTGGGGGTGGAGGAGCGGGGAGGGTACTACGACGGTGCGGGCGCCCTGCGTGACATGGTGCAGAACCACCTGCTCCAGATCCTCTGTCTGATTGCCATGGAACCGCCGGTCTCCTTCGATGCCGACGAGGTTCGTAACCGGAAGGTGGATGTGCTGCACGCCATGCGCCCCATTCGTCCCGAGGAGGTCCATCACTGTGCCGTGCGGGGGCAGTATGGTCGCGGTAGTGCCGAGGGAAAATCGCTGCCCGGTTACCGGGATGAAGCGGGGGTGGCGAGCGACTCCCCCACCGAAACCTTTGCCGCACTGAAGTTCTTCATCGACAACTGGCGCTGGCAGGGGGTGCCGTTCTACCTGCGCACCGGCAAGCGCTTGCCCGTCAAGGTATCGCAGGTCTCCATCCTCTTTCGGCCGGCCCCGCACCAGCCGTTCCCCTCGGCCGCGGTGGAGAACTGGCAGCCGAATCGTCTGATCATCCGCATCCAGCCCGAGGAGGGGATCGTGACCCGCATCCAGGCCAAACAGCCCGGCACGCGGCTCCTGCTCGGTCCGGTGGACATGCAGTTCCGCTACAGCGATGCCTTCCGTAGCGTTTCGCCCGAGGCATACGAGACGCTGCTCCTGGACGTGCTTCGGGGCGATGCCACCCTCTTTATGCGAGCCGACCAGGTGGAGTGCGCTTGGCGGATTGTTGCACCGCTGCTGGAAGCCTGGGAGGCAGTGCCTCCGGGCGATTTTCCCGACTACCCCGTCGGAAGTTGGGGGCCGGAAGCCGCCGATCTGCTCATCGCCCGGGATGGGCACAGCTGGCTGCAGCCTGCACTCCCGGAGGAGCGGCGATGATCTCGGTCTATCCGGACCCGGAGGCCCTGGCTCTGGCGGCTGCCGGTCTGTTTGCGGAAACAGCGGAGCGTGTTGTTGCCGCCCGTGGACGCTGCGCCATCCTCCTGGCCGGAGGGGAGACGCCGCGCCGCACCTACGATCTTCTCGCCCATGAGCCGCTGCGAAAGCGGGTGCCCTGGAGGCAGTTGCACCTCTTCTGGGGAGACGAGCGCTGCGTACCAAGCGATGATTCCCGAAGCAACGCCGGCATGGCCTGCCGGACGCTCCTTGACCGGGTAGCGATCCCGCCGGGGCAGATTCATCCCATTGACTGCGACAGCAACCACCAACAAGCGGCGGATAGGTACGAAGTGCTGCTGCAGCGATTTTTCGCCGGAGATCCGCCCCGTTTCGACCTGGTACTGCTGGGGCTGGGAGTCGACGGTCACACGGCTTCCCTCTTTCCCGAATCGCCGGTTCTGGACGAACGGGAGCGTTGGACGGCGGTCACCCGGCGGCCCGGCGAAGAGATCGAGCGGATCACTCTGACGCTGCCTATCATCAACCAGGCGGAGCTGATTGTCTTCCTTGTGGAGGGTGCCGGCAAGGCGACGATCCTCCACGAGGTGCTGGAAGGGGAGTCGGACCCACGTCAACGGCCGGCCCGGATGATCAGGCCGGGGCAGGGCCACTTGTACTGGCTGGTGGACCGGCCGGCGGCCCGACTGCTGCGGACAGCTTGATTGTGCAATCGTGGTCAACATGCATCACATATGAGGAGAACAGAGATGAAGATCAAGCGACATGCTTCTGCCCGATGCCGGATCGTACGCACCGATCAGGATTCTGGTGGATCAGCGGCCGGACGGCGTGCATGTGTCATATGACAGGATGTGGCACCCTATGGAAACCCGGATGCTCTCGTCGTTGCCCGGGATCTGGATACGAAGATTGAGAACCTGCTCCGGGAGTGTGCTGTCTGAAGGCCGCTGCTGTAGTGTGAGAAAAAAGTGATATTATCTGGCAGGAATCTACAACATTCTTGATTATCAGAAATGAGGAGGACACATGTGCAAGGTTTTGATCGTTCATTACAGTATGTATGGTCACATCTACAGGATGGCCGAAGCGGTTGCCGAGGGGGTGTGTGAGGTAGCCGGCTGCGAGGTGCTTGTCAAACGCGTACCCGAAACGCTCACCCCGGAGGTGCTGGGAATGATGGGAGCCCTGGAAGCCCAGCAGGGCATGGCCCATATCCCCATTGCAACGGTGGAGGATCTGGCGAATGCCGATGCGATCATATTCGGGACTCCGACCCGTTTCGGCAATATGTGCGGTCAGATGCGCCAGTTTTTGGATGCCACCGGACAGCTCTGGATGAAAGGTGCGCTGGTCGGCAAGGTCGGCAGCGTCTTCGCCAGTTCCGCCACCCAGCACGGTGGTCAGGAATCCACCATCCTCAGCTTCCACACCACCCTGCTGCATCAAGGGATGGTGGTGGTCGGTCTGCCCTATGCCTTTGCAGGCCAGATGGGGGTCGGCGAGATAACCGGCTGTTCACCCTATGGCGCCTCGACCATCACCGGCGGTCACGGTGAGCGCATGCCCAGCGACAACGAACTGGCCGGCGCCCGTTACCAGGGGGCGCATGTGGCCCGCATCGCCCTGAAGCTGAAGGGGTAGGGCAGGTCGCGCGCAAGGAAATGGATCACTTCTTGGATATTAATTTTCTGACCGTTTGTGTTACAATGTTGACAACAAAGGTAGGAAATATAAATGTTCGGGAAGGAGCGTTCAACCATGGAAAATACCTCCATACACAGCATGTTGAACCCTTCCGACTGCGCGCTGGCAATCATAGATTATCAGCCGGCGATGTTTTCGGGGGTTCATTCCCACGATCGCACCACGATCATGCAAAATATCCAAATCGTGTCCAAGGCCGCCAAGTTATTCAAGGTGCCGACGATCCTGTCGACGGTGGCCGCGGAAAGCTTCAGCGGCGCGATGATATCCGAAATCAGCGATATCTTTCCCGGCCAGGCGCCTATTGATCGTACATCCATCAATGCCTGGCTTGATCCGCAGTTCAAAGCCGCGGTCAAAAAGACCGGCCGCAAAAAGATCGTAGTGGCCGGTTTATGGACGGAAGCCTGCGTCTTATTCCCGACCATCGATTTGCTGCGGGCCGGGTACGAGGTCTACATCCCCACCGACGCCTGCGGTGATATCACCAAAGAGGCCCATGAACGGGCGGTACAGCGACTCATCCAGGCCGGAGCGGTACCGGTTACCTCTTTGCAGTTCCTGTTCGAGTTGCAGCAGGATTGGGCGCGCAGCGCAACCTATGAGGGTTGTATGGATATCCTCAAGGCCCACTCGCCATACGGCATCGAAGTCCGCTTTGTGAAGGATTTCCTTGGCGGACATGGTGAGGGAGCCAAACTGCGCCGGGTGGCCTAGTAAGTGAAGTTCATGTCAGGGCGGGCAACGCTGCCTTGACGGATGTACGGCGAATGACCGGCACTGGTTTCCCAGTCCGGTCATTCATGTTTGAGGAGGACAGGTCATGAAAGCACAGCATTCATCGTCGCCGGTCGCCGAGATGATTATCTATAATGGCCGTATTGCCACCCTGAATAAAGAACAACCCTTCGTACCTGCCCTTGCCATCGCCGATGGCCGCTTCATCGCCGTGGGGAGCGAAGGGGAGGTAATGGAGTATCGGGGTGACACAACGCGCCTGATCGATGCCAAGGGGCGCACCGTGATCCCCGGACTGAACGATTCCCATATCCATCTCATCCGGGGCGGACTCAACTATAACATGGAGCTGCGCTGGGACGGAGTTCCCTCGCTGGCGGTGGCGCTGGAGATGCTCCGCGAGCAGGCCCGGCGCACTCCGCCGCCCCAGTGGGTGCGGGTCATCGGCGGCTGGACGGAGTTCCAGTTCACCGAACAACGCATGCCGACCCTGGAGGAAATCAATGCCGTGGCGCCGGACACGCCGGTCTTTGTCCTACACCTCTACGACCGGGCCTTTGTCAACCGGGCCGGGCTGCGGGCACTCGGCTACACGCGCGAGACTCCCGATCCGGTGGGTGGCGAGATCCAGCGTGATAAGGGGGGCAATCCGACCGGACTGTTGATTGCCAAACCCAATGCCTTGATCCTGTATGCCAGCCTGGCCAAGGGGCCCAAACTGGCTCTTGAGGATCAGGTCAACTCGACGCGCCACTTCATGCGCGAATTGAACCGCCTCGGCATCACCAGCTGCATTGACGCCGGTGGCGGTTTCCAGAACTATCCGGACGACTACCGGGTGGTCGAGGAGTTGGCGGCCAAGAATGAATTGACCCTGCGCATCGCCTACAACCTCTTTACCCAGCGACCCGGGGCGGAGTACGACGATTTTGCCGGCTGGACAAAGATCACCGCGCCCGGCCAGGGCAGCGACATCTTCAAGGTGAACGGCGCCGGGGAGATGCTGGTCTTTTCCGCCGCCGATTTCGAGGATTTTCTCGAACCGCGCCCCGTGTTGCAGCCGCTGCTGGAGGCTGAACTGCGCAAGGTGGTTGCCCTGCTGGTGGAAAAACGCTGGCCCTTCCGGCTGCACGCCACCTACGATGAGTCCATTTCCCGCTTCCTGGATGTGTTCGAGGGCATCGACCGGGAGATCCCCTTCGACGGCCTGCGCTGGTTCTTCGATCATGCCGAAACCATCTCCCCGAGAAACCTGGAACGTGTCCGTCAACTGGGGGGCGGCATCGCCATCCAGGACCGCATGGCCTTTCAGGGCGAGTATTTTGTGGCCCGCTACGGACAGGAAGCGGCCAGCATGGCTCCACCCATCACCCGCATGTTGAAGATGGAGATTCCGGTCGGCGCCGGCACGGATGCAACCCGGGTTGCCAGCTACAATCCCTGGGTTTCGCTCTACTGGCTGGTAAGCGGAAAAACCGTCGGCGGTCTCTCCCTCTATGACGACAACAACCGTCTCGACCGGGACAGCGCCCTCAGGCTCTACTGTGAGGGGAGCGCCTGGTTTTCCGGTGATGAGGGTAAAAAGGGGCGCATTGCGGTGGGACAGCTGGCCGACCTGGCACTGTTGTCGGCCGATTATTTCACTGTACCCGTGGAGGAGATCAAAACAATCCAGGCCCTGCTGACAATCATGGGGGGACAGATCGTCCATGGTGCCGCTGAATTCGGCACCTTGGCCCCGCCACTGCCGCCGGCCTCGCCGGACTGGTCGCCGGCCGCTACCCCTGCTGGCGGCAAGGGGCAGAGCGCATGCGCCGGATGCGACGAGGGTGCCGTTGCAGCTGCTCTGGACTGCGGCGACCCGCTCCACCGGCATGGCCACCTGCCATTCGGCGAGCATGACCAGTGGGGATCCGGTTGCAGCTGTTTTGTCTTTTGATGGGATGAATTGCTAGGGGGGCAACGTGGCGATCATAGCGAGCATAACCGGTATTGGCCTGATTTCACTGGTTCTCTGGGAGGGGTTCGAGACGATCATCCTGCCGCGCCGGGTGACACGCCGCTTTCGTCTGACCCGTTTTTTCTACCGCAGCAGCTGGCGTCCCTGGGTGCGGATGGTCAAGGCACTGGTCCCGGCCCGCCGCCGGGAAACCTGGCTGAGCTATTTTGGCCCGCTGTCACTCCTCTTACTCCTCAGCATCTGGGCCGGCGGCCTGATCTGCGGTTTCGCCCTGATTCACTGGGCGCTGGGCTCTGTCGTGCTGACCATGAATGGTGAAGCCGGCTTTCTCAGCGACCTCTACCTGAGCGGCAGCACCTTTTTCACCCTTGGGCTGGGAGACGTCCTGCCCCGCACCGCCCTGGCGCGCCTGCTGGTGGTCGTCGAATCGGGGATGGGATTCGCCTTTCTGGCCCTGGTAATCGGTTATCTGCCGGCTCTCAACCAGTCCTTTGCCCGCCGCGAGGTGAGCATCTCGCTGCTCGACGCCCGCGCCGGTTCGCCTCCCACCGCATCGGAAATGCTCCGCCGGCACGGCCACGAACGGGGGCAAGAGGCGCTGCGCCAACTGCTGCACGAATGGGAACGCTGGTCGGCCGAGTTCCTGGAAGGGCACCTCTCCTATCCGGTTCTGGCCTATTTCCGTTCCCAGCACGATAATCAGTCCTGGCTGGCAGCCCTGACAGCGATCCTCGACACCTGTGCCCTGATCATGGCCGGCCTGGAGGGGGCCTGCGAGCGCCAGGCCGAACTTACCTTTGCCATGGCCCGCCACGCGGTTATCGACCTGTCACTGGTCTTCAGGACCAATCCTCAAAAGCCCAACGCCGATCGTCTGCCGCCGGAAAAACTGGCGGAGTTGCGCAGCCTCCTGGCCGGCAGCGGGCAAAAACTGCGGGAGGGGGCGGCCTTCGATCAAAAACTGCAGGAGTTGCGTCAGCTCTACGAACCGTATATCCACGCGCTGGCCATGTACTTCAAGATCACCGTTCCGCCCTGGATTGCAGAGGAAAGCTGGGAGGATAACTGGCAGGGCAGCTTCTGGGAACGCCCCGTCAAGGGCAGAAAAACGGCGGGGAGTGGCAGGAAGGATCATTTTTGAACCACTATCAGTGCTATTTCTACATCAAGCCGGCGCCAAGCCGGGAAACAACTGTTGCGATTATCCTGGAAAAAGCGGTTATCCACGAAACGCACGAAATACACGAACGAAACCAGATAGAAATATAACTTCACTCTCAAACCTTTTGGTGAAGTACTGTTTTTTTTCTAATAATTTGATTTGTCATGTTTTTTGCGCTGCTAGTGAACCCAAAAGCCTTTTTGAGTTATTTATCCAGCAAAAAGTCCAAGGTTCTATTGACTTCCTCCAGTTTCTGCTTGAGATTGTTCAACTCTTCAACCGTATAGACCGCCCTTCCTTTGGCGATCTCTTCCTTGAGCCGCTCGATTTTATCCTGGATGGATATGGCCGAGTTGCCGCAGTTTCTGGCCAACAGCAGGCACTCGTCTTTCTGCTGGGTCTGCTGTTCGGATGTCTCGGTTGTGGCGTTTTCGTCGGCAGTAACAGGTATGCAGCTTGCCAACAGATAGATGGCCATGGCCGTTAAAAATATGCCTTTCCTTTTCATGAAAGCCCCCTATCTCCGAATATGGCTTTTTCTTCGTAGAGGTAAGAAATTGTTGTGGTGTTTTCGACTTAATCAATCAGATTGCCCGGATTGCATAAGACCCGTTCAGCCGCGGCCAGATCTTCCTCGGCCACCTGAATCTCCTTCAGCTGAGAGCCCTTTCCCAATATGCGCAGTGAATATTCTATGCCGCCCCTTTTCAGCAGTTCTTCCACCCGGTCCAAATCCGAGTCGCTTACCGAATCATAAAAACGTGCCATACTCGTCACCCCTTTTCCGCTGTGGTTTCAATCATGTTGCGGGCCACTATGCTTGTCCGCAGACCCATTTTACCATGAAATGCACCAGCCTTTCACGGCCTGATTAGGGTACGCCTGCCGCTGTCGGATTGGGGTATAATAGCCTCAGACGGAAAGGGGAGTGCCATGCGGACCACACCTGATTTTCCATTACGTATTTACTACGACGGCTCCTGTATCGTCTGTGCTACGGAGATCGAACGCTATGGGCGCAAGGACCAAGATGGTCGCTTGATTCTGGTGGATATCAGTGATCCGGGCTTCGATGCCACCCTTTTAGGTATCAGCCTGGCGGATTTCATGTTCCAGATGCACGCCATCGACCGCAGCGGCAGAGTCTTTCGCGGTGTGGAGGCCTTCTGGGCTATCTGGCAAGCCTCCCCCTCCTCGACTCTGCTTGGCCTGTGCGGGACTCTGATTTCCCTGCCCGTGCTCAATCCGCTGGCCAGGTTGTGCTACCGCATTTTTGCCGGCCTGCGCGGCTACCTGCCGAAACGGCCCAGAGAGTGTGCCGGCGGTACCTGCCGGATTGGAAGGCGAGGCGGAATGCGCATCATGATGAACTTAATCATAAGCGTGCTTGTCTGTGCCGCTCTATTGCATGCCGCAGGGGACCGAATCCGCCTGGTCGCTATCCATGATCCGATTACCCCGGTGACCGCTCATTTCCTGCATCGCAACCTGGAGGAGGCGGCCCGCCAGGGGGAACGTCTGGTGCTGATCGAGATGGACACGCCGGGAGGGCTGGATACGGCCATGCGTGAGATCGTCAAGGACCTCATGGCCAGCCCGGTGCCGGTGGCGGTCTATGTGGCGCCGTCCGGCGCCCGCGCAGCTTCGGCCGGTGCGATTATCGCCTTGGCTGCGGATGTGGCCGCCATGGCTCCCGGAACCAATATCGGTGCGGCTCACCCGGTTTCCCTGGGGGGCAAGGTCGTCGACAAGACCATGGAGGCCAAGCTGCTCAATGACTCCGAGGCCTATGCCGAGGGAATTGCCCAGAGAAGGGGGCGTGATGAGACACTGGCGCGGCGGATGGTACGCGAGAGTATCTCCCTGAGTGCCGAAAAGGCGCTGGAGGGGCGCGTGATCGACCTGATCGCCCGGGATCGAAGCGACCTGTTGCGGCAACTGGAAGGGCGCCGGATCAGTCGGGATGGGCGGGAAGTGCTTCTGCACGTAGCCGGCGCCGAGTTGGTCAAGGGCGAGATGGGAAGGGCTGAGCGGATCCTGAATGCCATCAGCAATCCCAACGTGGCCTATGTCCTGATGATGCTGGGGATGATGGGGCTCTTCTTCGAACTCTCCACACCGGGCGTGATCCTGCCGGGCGCGATCGGCGGCATCTCCCTGATCCTGGCCCTGTTTGCCTTCCAGAGCCTGCCGGTCAACTACGCCGGCTTTCTGCTGATCCTGCTGGGGTTGATTCTTTTTATTGCCGAGATCAAGATCATTTCCCACGGCATGCTGACGGTGGCGGGGATGACCTCCATGCTGCTGGGATCGCTGATGCTGTTTGAAACCCAGGCTCCCTATTTACGCCTATCGTGGGGTGTGATCCTGGTATCGGTTGCATCCACCATGCTGTTTTTCGGCGTTGTCGTTGCCAAGGCGCTATCCGTCCATCGCCGTCGTCCGACCACCGGCAGGGAAGGGTTGCCGGGGCTCGTGGGAGTGGCGGAGACCGGGCTGGCGCCGCAGGGCAAGGTCTTCGTGCGTGGGGAATACTGGGATGCCTGGGGCGACGAGCCGATCGAGGCCGGCACCCCTGTTCAGGTGCTGGAGGTAAACGGCATGCGGCTCAAGGTACGCAAAACAACGCAGTTGTGAGGTGTTTGATATTTCAGCAGGTTACAACGAAGGAGGTCCGTCATGTTTAATATCTTCAACTACCTACCGATTCTGTTTCTCCTGGCGCTGATCGTCATGTTTCTCAGCAGCGCGGTGCGGATCCTGCCGGAGTACGAACGGGGCGTGCTGTTGCGATTAGGCCGGTTGGTGGGTGTGCGGGGCCCGGGGCTGTTCCTGATCATCCCCGGGGTCGATCGCCTGATCCGGGTGACGTTGCAGACCGTGGCCTTCGAGGTGCCGCCCCAGGATGTGATCACCCACGACAACGTTACGGTCAAGGTCTCGGCGGTGATCTACTTCCGGGTCATGGAACCGCAGAAGGCGATCATCGAGGTGCAGGATTACCTGTATGCGACCAGCCAGCTCTCCCAGACTACTCTGCGGAGCGTGCTCGGCCAGGTGGACCTGGATGAACTGCTCTCCAACCGGGAAAAGATCAACAAAGAGTTGCAGGAAATTCTCGACCGCCATACCGGACCGTGGGGTGTGAAGGTCGCCAATGTGGAGGTCAAGAACATCGACCTGCCCCAGGAGATGCAGCGGGCCATCGCCAAACAGGCCGAAGCGGAGCGTGAGCGGCGCGCCAAGGTGATCCACGCCGAAGGCGAGTTGCAGGCCTCGGAAAAACTGGCCCAGGCGGCAGCGATCCTGGCCGTGGAACCGACCGCCCTGCAGTTGCGCTATCTGCAGACCTTGACCGAGATTGCCGCCGAAAAGAACTCCACCACCATCTTCCCGGTGCCGATCGACCTGATCAGGATGTTTCTGGATAAGAGCGGCAAGGCGTGACACATAAAAAGCCCATGACCGGATCTGTCATGGGCTTTCGCTGGTAGTCATTACTACCCATATTTAGTTTTTGGTTGAGCTGTTTCAGCGGCTGTTAATCGCCCAAGATGCCTTCCTCGGGATACTGAATCGGATCACAGACATTGGCCGGATCACTGGCCATGGCACCGCACAGGGAACAACTCACCAGGGCGTTGGCCGAGAGGCTGCGCACCTTGACCCGGTCGTTGATGGCACAAATTTTTTCGCTTTTGCTTGCCATGATTGTGGCCCCCTTTCGGGATTAGCGTTCTTGATACTTCCTGTGCTTATGATAGCTCTTTTTCTGGTTGGACTGATAAGGAAAAGATGCTTGAATACTTGAATGCAGGTTATGTAACAGACTGATAAAACAAGATTAAGCGTATCTGGATCATATTGATCGTCTTTAACGGTTTTGGTATAATGAATCTGCAAGCTGTATATTACATGGATAAAGGGGATGATAGGTTATGAGAAGCACATCTCATCTCAAGGCAGTCCGGGAACAGGGCGAACATGAGGCCGTACCCGTGAAGAGTCCTGATCGGCCGCTGGAAACACGGGGATCCTGGCTTGAGAGTACGAGATTACCCGCACTGCTGGACGATATGGAACGGATGATGGGTGAACTGGTCCATCGACCGTTTGCAGGCCTCGGTGCAACTCCATTCCGAGGATTGCTGAGTGATCTGGGAACCTTCGGATTGTCGCCCGCGGTTGATGTCTTTGAGGAAGGTGGCGCGATTGTTGTGAAGGCTGATTTGCCCGGTCTGACCCGTAAGGATATTGAGATCAAGCTGATCGAAAATACCCTGGAAATCACGGGAGAGAAAAAGAGCGCAGAAAAGGTCGATCGGCGGGATTATCTGAAGGTCGAACGCTCCTATGGCAAATTCAGCAGGATCTTGCGCTTGCCGGAAGGTTTGGATGCTGAACATGTATCTGCAACCTTCACGGAGGGTGTCCTTGAAGTCCGGATACCCCGCATTGAGAGCAACCGGGTAGTGCATAATATCACGATTACATGATGTCGGTTTTTATCCGCCGGAGAGGAAAAGCGAGCGGGATGGCGCAGGCTGTCCCGCTCGCTTTGTGTCTGCGTACAGAAGGGGGCGACGACCGAGCTGACTGTCCTCAGGGGGATCAGGCGTTTTGTGGAGCGGCTGTTCATGCTGCGGATGAAACTCAAGCCGCGGAACGAGGCGGCGCTTATCTGTCGATGTTGGCCACCGTCAGCCGTGAGATCGCGACCAGCTTGTTCTGATCGCTGTAAATGCGAATCTCCCAGATTTGGGTCGTACGCCCCACATGGATGGGGGTTGCCATGCCGGTGACCCAGCCGGCGGAGACCGGGCGTATGTGATTGACATTGATTTCCAGTCCGACGATGCGTTTCTTCTCCCGGTCGATGCACATGCCAGCGGCAATACTTCCCAGGGTCTCGGCTAGGGCGGCCGAGGCCCCGCCGTGGAGAATCCCGGCTGACTGCCTGGTTCTTGGGTCCACCGGCATCCTGCCCTTCAGATACTCATCGCCGATCTCCAGATACTCGATCCCCAGGTGCTCCATCAGGGTATCTTTCGATCGTTCCCTGATTTGTTCCAGCGTCGCCGGACTCTTCCAAATGCTCATCGTTGATTATCCTTTCCTCAAATCTCGCCGCGCAACGTTCGTTAGGTAAGTGTGGTCTTGTTGATCGGCAAGCGGCGGATGCGTGTGCCGGTGATGGCGAACAGGGCGTTGCAGATGGCCGGCGCCATGGGTGGCACTCCCGGCTCGCCCACCCCGGTCGGCGCTGCGTCGCTCGGCAGGATATGCACATGGGTCTCGAAGGGGGCTTCACTGATCCGCGCCAGCGGATAGTCATGGAAGTTGGACTGTTGAATGCTACCCTTGGCCGCCGTGATCTCACCCATCAGGGCCAGGCTCGCCCCGAATACCGCGGCCCCCTCGAACTGGGCCCGCACCCGCTCGGGGTGGATCACCCGTCCCACATCCACCGCCACATCCACGCGCGGGATGCTGATCCGTCCCTGCTCGTCCATGCGCAGATCCACGACCACCGCGATGTAACTGAGAAAGCTGCGGTGAGCGGCGAAGCCCAGTGCACGCCCCTTTTGCGGCTTACGCGTCGCCCAGCCCGATTTCTCCGCCACCAGTTCCACGACCCGCCGCAGGCGACCCGTTTCCCAGGGGTACTGGTCGAGCGGTTTGCCGTAGTTCGGGTTTTTCGTCCCCTCGGCCGGGAAATCGATGCTGCGAGGAGGACCCAGCAGATCGAGAAAATACTCGATCCGATCGCGCCCGGCGGCCGCGGCCAGCTCATCGATGAACGACTGGACCGCGAAGGCGTGGTAGATGTTGGCCACCGAGCGGAACCAGCCGATACGCACATGGGCCCGGGCCGGACCGTTTTCGGCGCGCAGGTTGGGTATTGGGAAGGGGACGTCCAGCCACCCCTGGGCCAGCTCGCCGTCTCCGCCATAGGTTGCGCTGACGTCGAAGGTCGAGGAAATCGGCGGGAAGGCACAGCGTTGCAGCCAGGCCGTCGGCCGGCCCTTGTCATCAATGGCCGCTTTCAGGTACATGGCCGCCACGCTGTGGTAGTAGTCGTGGCGGATGTCGTCTTCGCGGCTCCAGGTTACCTGCACCGGTTTACCGACCTTTTTCGAGAGGAGTGCCGCCTCGGCCGCATAGTCAGCTTTCGATTTCCGTCCGAAGCCGCCCCCCAGCAGGGTCACGTGACAACGGACGCTGCTTTTATCGATGCCGAGCGCTTTGGCCACGGTCTCCTGCACCGCCTGCGGATTCTGGGTCGCCGTCCAGATCGTGACAATGCCGTTGTGGTATTCGGCCAGCGCCGCCGGTGGCTCCATGGTGGCGTGGGCCAGGTGGGGCACATAGTATTCGGCCTCGTGGATCGTGCCCCCCCTGGCAAAGGCGGCCTCCACATCGCCGATGTTGCGCACCACCTTTTGGGGTTGGCGCACGGTGGCCAGCAGCGATTTTCGGAAGGTTTCCGAATCGTAGTCACTGTTGGGGCCCGCTTCCCAGGTGACCTTCAGTTTCCTGCGTCCCTCCATGGCCGCCCAGCTGTTGTCGGCAAGTACCGCAATGCCTCCCAGGGCCTGAAAACCATAGGGAGGACGGGCCGCTTCGAGCAACACGGTCCGTCGCACCCCCTTGATTGTGCGGGTCTCCTTGCCATCGTACGATTTCAGGGTGCCGCCCAGCACCGGCGAGCGTTCGATGGAGGCGTACAGCATCCCCGGCAGGCGGGCGTCGATACCGTAGATTGCCTTGCCGGTGCAGATGTCGCCCAGGTCGACAATCGCTACGCCATGCCCCACGTAACGGCATTCCGCAGAGGTCTTGAAGCGCAACTCTGCCATGCCCGGCAGCCGCTGCCGGGCGGCCGACGTGACCAGCTCGCCGAAGCCGAGAATGCGGCCGTCGCTGTTGACGACCTGGTGATTGTGCGCCCGGCACTGCACGACCGGTACACCCCACACGGCCGCGGCGCTGCGCTCCAGCATCAACCGCGCCGTGGCGCCCGCCCGGCGCAGGGGCTCATAGAAATCGCGGATCGATTTGGAACCATCCGTATTCTGGTCGCCATACTTAGGGTCACCGAGCGCCTGTTCGACCCTGACCCGGCGCCAGTCGGCATCCAGCTCATCGGCGGCAACCATCGGCAGCGCGGTGCGGATGCCGGTTCCCATCTCGGAACGATGGGCAACGATGATCACCGTGCCGTCCGGTTCAATCCCCAGGTAGACGCCCGGCTGCCACATATCCGCTGCTGCCAGGGTCTCCAGTGCCTGGCCGGGCATGAAGCGGGCGCACAGGATCAGCGCCCCAACCGAAAAACTCGCCTTGAGAAATCCGCGCCGGCTGACACGCACCACGCCGCTCATGACTTGACCCCTGCCGCCAGTTTGATTCCCTGCCGGATGCGCTGGTATGTCCCGCAGCGACAGATGTTGCCCTGCATGGCCTCGTCGATCTCCGCATCGGTCGGTTTTGGTTTGGCCTTGAGCAGTGCCGCCGCCTGCATGAGCTGACCGCTCTGGCAATAGCCGCACTGCGGTACGTTGCATTCCTGCCAGGCCTTTTGCAGGGGATGGTCACCCGCCTGGCTCAATCCTTCGATGGTGACGATCTTTTTCCCGGCCACGCTTTTCATCGACGTAATGCAACTGCGTGTCGCCTCGCCATTGATCAGCACCGTGCAGGCGCCGCAGAGACCCTTGCCGCAGCCGTATTTCGTGCCGATCAGCTGCAATGTGTCGCGCAGATACCATAAGAGCGGCATTTCGGGATTGCCGCTGAAGGAGTGGCGCACGCCATTAACCGATAGCAGTAGCTTTTTCATTGTGTCCGCCTTGTTGAGTGAGGGTGTGGTTGGCCCGGAATAGTATCAATGGCATCAATATTGGTTGCCTGAAGCAATCTGCCTGCCAGGGGGCGTTTTTGTAAGATGTGCAACGATATTGGTATGTTATTGTGTTGTTGTGGCCGTGATTGTGCGTGCAAGGTGCAACGAATCTTGCTATAGAAGAAGGAAAAACAATCGTGAAAAGGCTTGAAATGGGCATGTACGGGGTGAGTAACGGATAGTTTCCCTGACACATTTGTTGACGACATCGAGCGGGGGGGGCTTGTGCGAAGCTGGTGATACGCAAAGAGAGCCATGAGCAGGCTATCTGCCCGATTTGACAAGGGCTGGTTCATCAATTATACCTTAGCGATCTGGCTGCGAAGGCATGTTCTCGACCAGATATCAGACGCCGTGGTCATGGAACGGCACGTCATTGGGACGATTATTACGGGGAGGTACACACAATGAAACAGACAGCCATCATGTTGATCCTGCTTGCAACGGCATCCCTGGCCCTGGCCGATACCGGGGCCTCCCTTGCCAGGGGCAAGGAGCTTTTCACCAGCACCCAACTGGGGACAAATGGGAGGAGTTGCAGCAGCTGCCATCCCGACGGGAAAAAACTGGAAAAGGCGGCCGCCTATGACGAGGGTGATCTGGAGGGGATAATCAATCAATGCATCACCAAGCCACTCAAGGGGCAGGCGCTTGATCCAAACTCGATTGAGATGAAATCGCTGATCCTGTACATCAAGTCATTGGCGCCCCGTTCCCCGCAGTAGCCGGGCAATGGGCGACCCTGTGCCGGCCCGAAGTTTGCCCCTCGCGGCGTTAGCGGACATGCTATAATAACGATAATGATTCAGCATGTCGTCTTGGCGCTCGTCGTGGACGTTTGTGATGGACACGAGGGGGGAGGAGGCTGGTTATGAAGGCTCTGATTTTGACTGCAGAAGATTTTGAGGATTCGGAACTTCTGGTCCCCTACTATCGCTTGCTGGAAGCAGGTTATACGGTCGATGTCGCCGCGGAGAAACGTGGTGCCATTCGTGGAATGCACGGCTATGAGGTCACTGCGTCAAAAGGTTTTGGCGATGTTGACCCGCAGAGCTATGCGCTTTTGATCCTGCCGGGGGGCAAGGCACCCGCGTCTGTTCGCAAGAACCTGTCGGCGATTTCGATTGCCCGTTACTTTATCGATAACAACAAGCCGGTGGGTGCCATCTGTCATGGTCCCCAGACCTTGATATCGGCGGGAGTGCTGCGTGATCGCCGGGCGACCTGTTACCATACGGTTGCGGATGAAATGCGGGAAGCGGGTGCGCTCTACGAGGATAGCGAGGTTGTCGTGGATGGGCGTCTGGTAACCTCCCGGCATCCGGCGGACCTTCCGGCATTCATGCGTGAGGTGATCAAGTTGTTGTCGCTGAGGGGTGTGTGCGTCCCCGATGAATACTGGGGCGAGGATGCCGCGATCCCCTTCGAGGCGTCAATCAAGAAGCTGATCTGAGGCTGGGTAGGGCTCCCTACCCAGCCTAGGGACAGCAGAGCCGGTCACTGTATCTTGCGCACCTTGAAGAAGCGCCCCTTGATGCGGTTGCGCCCCAGACAGGCCAGAGCCTGCTCGGAGCTTGAGCGCATGATGGCCACGTAGGCTTGAGAATCGAAGATGTCGATCCGTCCGACTTCGCTCCCCGCCATGCCCCCTTCACCGGTCAGAGCACCGAGGATATCGCCGGGGCGCAGCTTGTTTTTGCGCCCGCCGTCGATGCAGAGCGTCACCATGGGGGGCGCCGGCGGCCTCCCGGCCGTCACGCTCAACGTCTCCAGATCACCGCACTGCAGTTTGGTCCCCAGCGAATTTTCAATTGATTGCAGCCGGCGCCCCTCTTGGGGTGTCATCAGGCTCAGGGCCAGACCCTGCTCCCCGGCGCGTCCGGTACGTCCGATGCGGTGAATATGGACCTCCGGGTCGCGGGGCAGTTCGTAGTTGATCACCAAGGGCAGATCCTTGATATCCAGTCCGCGCGCGGCCACATCGGTCGCCACCAGCACCGAGGCGCTCCGGTTGGCAAAGCGCAGCAGTACCTGATCGCGCTCGCGCTGCTCCAGCTCGCCATGGATGGCCAGCGCCGAAAAACCCAACGCCTCCAGCTCATCGGCCAGTTCCTGGCATTCCAAGCGGGTATTGCAGAAAATCAGCGAGGATTCCGGTCGATAGTGGCCAAGCAGTCTGGCCACGGCTGGAGTGCGCTGATCCTTGTCCACCTCGAAGAGCAGCTGTTCGATGGCCCCTTCCTGGTGCAGTTCATCGACGCTGACCTCGTGGGGGTCGAGCTGGATTGACGCGCTCATGGCGGCGATCTCGGCCGGGTAGGTGGCGGAAAAGAGCAGGGTCTGCCGCTTGGGCGGGGCAGCGGCGATCAACGCGCCGATCTCTTCCTGAAAGCCCATGTCCAGCATGCGGTCGGCCTCGTCCAGCACCAGCGTCTTCAGACCGGTCAGGTCAAGGCTCCCCCGGCGCAGGTGGTCCAACATGCGGCCGGGCGTGCCGACCACGATGTGGGCGCCATGCTCCAGGGAACTCAGTTGTGGACCGAAGGGGACGCCGCCGCAGAGGGTCAGGATCTTGATGTTCTCGGTAAAACGGGCCAGGCGTCGCAGTTCCTTGCCGACCTGGTCGGCCAGTTCGCGCGTGGGGCAGAGCACCAGGGCCTGTACAACCGGGCTGGCAACTTCCAGCCGGGTCAGCAGACCGATACCGAAGGCGGCGGTCTTGCCGCTGCCGGTTTTGGCCCGGGCGATGACGTCCTTGCCGGCCAGGATCAAGGGCAGGCTGTGGGCCTGGATCGGTGTCATGGCGGCATAGCCGAGTGAGGCCAGGTTCTTGAGCAGGCTGGGTTTGAGGTGCAGGTGTGAAAAGGATGGTAGGTTCATGGGGCTACCCTACCTCAGGCGAGGCAATTCGTCCAGCTTTCTATCTGTTGTAACGCGCCACAAGCCGCCCCGGCGTCTAACGAAGCGCCCCTTGATTCTTCCGCGAGAGTGCCGCCGGGATAAGATCGAAATAATGTTTACAACTGGTTGACATGTCAGGGATAGTGGGTATGTTTACTAAATTGGTGTTGTTGTCTTAATGAGACGGGTTTTGCTGCCCGGACTGACCATTAATCCTGATCAACAGGTACTGTTCAATGGATCCAAAAAACTATCAGAAAATCCGGCAACTGTTTGACGACTATCTGAGGATGTATGCGTCCCGTGATGATCGGCTGACCACCTGTTTCAGCGAAGATTTTTCCGGCTTTACCGGGGGTGGGGACTTTCTGGTCAAAGACAGGGAAGAGTGGGTCGCGATTACCCGCCAGGATTTTGCCCAGGTCAAAGAGCCGATCCAGATAGAGATCAAGGATCTGTCGATCCAGTCCCTGGCCGATACGATCGCCGTTGCGACCGGCTTCTTTACCATTCATCTGCCGATCAAAGATCACATCCTGTCACGGGAAACAGCCCGCCTGGTACTGATTTTTCGCGAAGAATCCGCCGGTTGGAAGATCTCGCACAGCAGCATCTCCATCCCCTACTACCTGGTTCGGGAAGGCGAAGTCTACCCTTTGAATGAGTTGGTGGAGCGCAACCGCTATCTGGAAGAGACGGTTGCTGAACGGACGATGCAGCTTTCCGAGGCAATCGATAAGTTACAGCAGTCGAATGAAAAACTGGCGCAAGAGATTGTTGAGCACAAGCGGACCGAGAAGGCGCTGTTGGAGAGTGAGTCCCATTATCGCCTGCTGACGGAGGATGCATCCGATGTACTCTGGAAGCTGGACAGCGATTATCGTTTCACCTATATCAGCCCGGCCGACGAACGACTGCGTGGTTACGGGGCCGACGAGGTAATCGGTCACCACGTTTTTGAGATTTTTGACGATGAAGGCATCGCCTCACTCAAGAGCATTGCCCAGGAGCGGCAGGAGGCGGAACAACGCGGCATAATGACCGGCACCACTACCTTTGAAGCACAGCACCGCTGCAAAGACGGCAGATGGTTATGGGCGGAAATCAACTCCACCCCCCTGCGTGATTCAGACGGCAAGATTACCGGCTTCCATGGAATAACCAGGGAAATTAGCGACCGCAAGCGCAGCCAGGAACTGATTTACCAGCTGGCTTTCTACGATGTCCTCACCGGCCTGCCGAACCGTAGATTGCTCCTGGACCGTTTCAAGCAGGCCCTGGTCAATGCAAAGCGCTTTCAGCGTTCAATGGCGATCATGTATTTGGATATCGATAACTTCAAACGGGTCAACGACTCCTTAGGCCATGATGTCGGGGATGAACTTCTCAAGGTTGTGGCGGGAAGACTGCTGGAGTGCGTACGCAGCATCGACACTGTGTGCCGGCAAGGCGGGGATGAGTTCATTGTTGTCTTATCGGAGATAGCCCAACCGCACGATGCAACAGTTGTCGCGGATAAAGTTATCAAAGCCATCAGCGAGCCGATCATTTTACAAAATCATCTATTGAGCATCACGGCAAGCATCGGGATAGCACTACATCCTGTAAACGGAACCGATGACACGACGGAGCTGATGAAACAGGCTGATATTGCCATGTATGAAGTGAAGAATAATGGTAAAAACGGATTTACGCTTTATAATCAGATTGCCGGTCAGATACCCGATTATGATACTCCGTCGACAGTGATGATGGACCTGCCAACGCTGTAAACAATCAGATCAAGGATCAAGGCGGACAATTCCGGGCCAGGCAACTTGATTTCGAGACAACCATTTCTCACCCGTCCCCTTGTTGGTTCAGATTTCATCTCCCATTGTGAGAGGAATTCAGCTACTATCGGCTGCTGTAACCTGCGCTGGGACTGTTTTCGTGAGTAAAGGAAGATTGAAACGTATGACGTTACCGGAACGCGAACAGCAGCGAGTAGAGCAACTCCTGGGACGACTCTGCCAACAGAGAACCGTCGCGGATCAGGTAACATTGAGCTATAACGTCCGCGGCAACCGCGTCACCCTCTCCGAATCCCGCCCGCTCTTCATCGACCCCGCCATCTGGAATGAAATCAAGGTCGCCCAGTTTGAATACACCCCTGAGTCATTGCGCTGGACATTGTACTGGTACGACCGGAAAGACAGGCGCCAGACCTATCCCACGGGAAGGAACCGGGACACGCTTGAAAAACTGATTCAAGAGGTTGAGGCGGATCCGACCGGGATATTCTGGGAGTAAAATTACGGCCGCCACAGGTACATGAAACTCCCGGCGGAAAAGGTGTCCAGCCCGCCGAACATCTCCAGCACACCACTCTTTTCGCCGGCTTCGGCGTAGATACTCCCCTTGTACGTACCGGGACGGTAGTAACTCACCAGGCGGGCCCGGTCATCTCCGGCCAGCTTTCTGATCGAAGTGATGACGTCGTCCAGATAGCCGATCCTGTCGATCAGCTTTCCCTCCAGCGCCTGTCCGGCGGTGTAGACGCGTCCGTCGGCCAGCGTGCGCAGCTCATCACGCGAGAGCCGGTTGCCCTGCCGCGCCATGATGATGTCCAGAAAACGCCCGTAGAGCTGATCGATGATTTCCTGCCCCAGCTTGACCTCCTCGGGGGTCGCCTTGCGGAAGGGGGAGAGGATGTCCTTCTTGTCGCCGGATTTGACGGTCTGCTGCCCGACGCCGATTTTGTCCATCAGACCTTCCACGTTGAACTTCATCATGATCACGCCGATGCTGCCGGTGATGGCCGTGGGATGGGCGATGATCTCGTCGGCCGCGGCAGCCACATAATAGCCGCCCGATGCGCCGACACTCATGATGCAGGCCAGTACCGGTACATGCTTGCGTTTTCGGAACTGGACGATCTCATGGTGGATGATATCGCTGGCTGTTACCGTTCCGCCGGGAGAATTGATGCGCAGGACCAGGCCGGCAATGCGATCGTCTTTTTCAGCCTTCTGAAGCGATTCGCGCACCAGTGAAACCATGGAGGGGGTCTCGCGTCCCAGCAGCCCGCCGGACTTCTCCTGCTCGGAGATGGTGCCGCTGATATCGAGCAGCAGGATCTTGCGGGCGCCATCTCCCTCCAGCACCTTTTCCTCCAGGGGCATGGGGGGCGGCATGAGCGGCACATTCACGAAGGCGCAGCCGCCCAGGGACGACAGCAGCAGGAACAGCACAACAGCGTCAATCAGTTTTCTCATTCGGGTCTCCTTCAATACGTAGGGCAAAGCTTCCATGAAAGTTATCCAAGGTGTTGAAATGCAGTTTGTTTTAAAAAATATTCCGATTTAGGTGTTGACATTCCAATTCGACAAGATTAGAAGTTTTTCGCCGGTACTGAAGCAACAGCGAGTCGCTGCATCGATTTTTTAAAATGATCCTCTCGGGGTATCATGCGCAGTGAGCCAATGTTAGTACACGAGCTGTCGCAATTATCTCTGCCTAGGGTGTAGCATGCCATGATCACATTGCAACGCCGCCACGCTATTATTTTCCTGCAGATGCTCTTCCTGGTACTTCTCGTCTTTACCAGGAACGATCAAGTATCACAGCTGCATCAACACGTTGCAGACTCCAGCATGCAGCTCGTTCAAAATTTTGATGACATGCTTATCGAATGTGCCGACATGGATGAGGATACGGTCGGGGGTGATCACGTCAGTAACCCGGATTACTCCATTCATTCCAACACGTCATTGTTGGCGCTGACTCCCGAAAGCGGGAGCTGGCCCCTGGCCGCACAGAGTCAGTCTCTCCCCCTTGTGTATCTCCCGGTCTTTTCTCCACCCAAAATACGCGCATAAATTTTCCTGTCCCACTGGACAAAAACAATTTCTAATATATCCTGTATGTCTGCAAGTCATCGGATCGCATCTGAGCTCGATCCTGTCGTCTGCTCGGCAGGATCGTTATTCGTAAGTAATCAAAAAAACAACAAAGGAGAACGTACGATGAAGTGGAAGATTTCTAGTGGCATCATGGTGGCAATGCTCGCAGCTGGCGTTGCCTGGGCAAAAGACGATACACTCAGCCAGGCCCGTGCAACCTTTAAACCGGTGCCGGCAACCCCGCCGGTCTTGAAAAATAACCCCGCCAGCCCCGCAAAAATAGAGCTGGGCAAGATGCTCTTCTTTGATCCGCGCCTTTCCGCGTCAAACCTGATCAGCTGCAATACCTGCCATAACGTCGGGCTCGGCGGCGTCGATATCCAGGAAACATCCACCGGTCACGGTTGGCAGAAAGGGCCGCGCAATGCGCCGACAGTGCTGAATGCCGTCTATAACCTGGCCCAGTTCTGGGACGGCCGTGCCAAGGATCTTGAGGCCCAGGCCAAGGGACCGGTTCAGGCGTCGGTGGAGATGAACAACAAGCCCGAGCGGGTGGTGGAAACCCTGAAGAGCATTCCCGGCTATCAGCCGATCTTCAAAAAAGCATTTCCCCGCGAAAAGGATCCGATCAGCTTTGACAACATGGCCCGCGCCATCGAGGTCTTCGAGGCTACTCTGATCACCCCCGATTCCCGTTTTGACAGCTACCTGAAAGGGAACCGCAAAGCTCTTGCCGCCAATGAGCAGGAAGGCTTGAAGCTGTTCATGGCCAAGGGATGTTCCGCCTGCCACAACGGGGTCAATATCGGCGGTAGCGGCTACTTCCCCTTCGGCGTCAAGGAGAGCCCTTCCGCCGATGTCCGTCCTACGGAAGATATTGGTCGCCTCAAGGTTACCAATACCTCAACGGACAAGTATGTCTTCAAATCTCCGTCACTGCGCAACATAGAACTGACACCGCCCTACTTCCACTCCGGCAAGGTCTGGAAGCTCAGCGATGCGGTAAAGGTCATGGGTTCCGCGCAACTCGGTATCTCCCTTAACGATGATGAAGCCGGCAAGATCGTGGCCTTTCTGAAGACCCTCAACGGCAAGCAGCCGAAGGTCACCTATCCGATCATGCCGCCCAACTCCGATACCACACCGAAACCGATGTTGCAGTAGCCGGACTGGGGAAAGGGCCGGGTAGGTACCCGGCCTTTTTTTCGCCAGGTTGATGCGGGGTGATCCAACCGCAACGATACGAGAAAAGAGTCCATTCATGAAAAAAACAATTGCTCAATACGTAAAGTATGGCTTGTTCGCTTTGCCCGTCATACTGGTGGGGATCCAGTTTGTGCCCTATGGTCGTCCAGAGGGCAATCCGCCGATCATCCGCGAACCGGCCTGGAACTCGCCTGAATCCAGGGCACTGGCCAAGCGGGCCTGTTTTGACTGTCACAGCAACGAAACCGTCTGGCCATGGTACAGCCGGATTGCACCTGTCTCGTGGCTTGTCCGCTGGGATGTCGACAATGGCCGCAAGGAATTGAATTTCTCCGAATGGCAGAACGGGCTGCGCAAAGGCGAGAACCCCAAAAAAATCAAGGAAGAGCTGGTTGAAGGTGAAATGCCGCCGCTTCAGTATCGGCTCATCCATGCCGACGCCCGGTTGACGCCGGCCGAGCGGCAACAACTGGCGGATGGCCTGACTGCAACCGCCATACAGCAAGCGTATCGCTAACCCCACGTTGCAGAATTTTGGTACAGGCAGGCTACACCCCGTATAATGACACCGTAATAGCAACCTGTAATAAATCCTGACCACTCCCGGTTGAAATGGGGGTGGTCATTTTTATTGGACGCGGCCATGATTTCTCTTCTCCGGTATTTTTGTTCTTCTTGCCTTCCCTGAATCCCCAATCAGTTCAGAATCCCTGCCAGAGACCCCATCGCTCGCCCGATTATTCTTTGGCGATTAATCTTCCCTTAATATTCATTTTGCTAGAATGACGCGACAAGATGGAAACGGTCATGCCGCTAACAGTTAATGTTTAGCCTGACACATGTATTGCATCTTGCCGAAAAGAATGAACTTTAATGCGAGGAGCAGGACATGGATCAGGTGAGTATGAAACAGCCGAAACAGGAGTATGCGGTGGTTGGTCTCGCATGCCGTATGCCGGGGGGATGTCACACGCCGCAGGCATTGTGGGAACTGTTGCTGTCGGGTCGCGACGCAGTCGGTGAATTTCCGGAGTGGCGCTGGGATATGGACGGATTTTTCCACCCCGACCCGCGCATTCCGGGTCGCAGCTACACCCGTGCCGGTGCCTGTATCGACGAACAAACGTTGACCGAGTTCGATGCGGGATTCTTCGGCATATCGCCCCTGGAGGCCAGCCGCATGAGTCCCCAGCAGCGCTTGCTCCTGGAGTGCGCCTGGGAATCATTGGAGGATGCCGGGATACGGGCCGACCGTCTGGCCGGGTCACCGGTCGGGGTCTATGTGGGAATCTGTAACGATCATTACGGTGAATTACAAAACGACGATCCCCAATCGGCCAATGCCTTTACCAATACGGGCGGAGCCCTCTCCATAGCGGCCAACCGGATTTCCCACGCCCTTGACCTGCGCGGGCCATCCATGGCCATCGATACGGCCTGCTCGTCGAGCCTGGTCGCGCTGCATCTGGCCATGAGCGGCCTGGCGATCGGCGATTGCGATCTGGCCCTGGTGGGTGGAGTCAGTCTGATCCTGAGGCCGGAGACAACTATCGGATTTTGCAAGGCGAGCATGCTCTCCAAACAGGGGCGTTGCCAGAGCTTCAGCGCCGATGGAGACGGTTTTGTGAGGGCCGAGGGGGCCAGCGTGATCGCGCTCAAGCCACTGGAACAGGCCGTGCGGGACGGAAACAGGATTTACGCCGTGGTCTGCGCAACCGCCGCCAACGCCTGTGGTCACACCGCCGGCATCAGTCTGCCGTCCCAGGCGGCGCAGGAGGAATTGCTCCGCAAAACCATCCGGCGCGCCGGTATCGCTCCCGGCGAGGTGGCATATTTCGAGGCCCACGGCCCCGGGACCAAGGCCGGCGACCCGATCGAAGTGGGTGCGCTGGGCGCGGTTTTGGGGTGTGACCGCATGGAACCGCTTCTGGTGGGGAGCGTCAAATCAAACCTGGGCCACCTGGAGGGGGCCTCCGGCATGGCCGGCCTGCTGAAGCTCTGTCTCTCCCTGTCGCAGCGGATCATCCCCGGACAGCTCCATTGTCAGAATCCCAATCCGGAGATCGATTTCGAGGGACTCGGCGTGAAGCCGGTCCTGGAAACCCGCGCTTGGCCCAGGGATGGGCAGTACGCCGGGATCAGCTCATTTGGCTTTGGCGGCGCCAATGCCTGCGCCATCCTGCGCCGCTATGATGCACCGGCTGCAACGGGACAGCCGCAGCAAGCATGCACCTTCCCGCTCGTGGTCCCGCTTTCGGCGCGTAGCGCGACGGCCCTGGCCGGCCAGGCCAGGACCCTGGCCGAGCACCTGCGCTCGCCCCAGGCCGCGTCACTGGGGTTGTCCGATCTGCTGCACACCCTCGGCGAACAGCGTTCGCAGCATGAGCATCGTGCCGCGCTGCGGGTCACAGCCATGCCGGAATTGCTGGAGGCGCTGGAGGCCCTGGCAGAGGATCAGGAACATCCCCTTGTGGAGCGGGGCCGCTCTACCCAGTCATCACCGGCATTGAGCTTTGTTTTCTGCGGCAATGGCGCGCACCATGCGGAGATGGGCAAGGGGCTCTACGCTGACTCCCCACTCTTCAGGGAGACCATTGCCGAGATGGACAGCTTTTTCGTCCCCCTGGCCGGTTGGTCGTTGGCGGAGTGGTTCAGCGGCAGATCACCCCTGGATCTGACCTACACAGAGGTGGTGCAACCCTTGGTCTTCGCGTTGCAGGTCGGTCTGGTGCGTTCGTTGGCCGAGCTCGGCATACGGCCGGCGGCCGTGGTTGGGCACAGCGTGGGGGAAGTGGCCGGCGCCTGGTGCGCCGGGATTCTCACTCTGGAACAGGCGGTAGGGGTGATCGTGCATCGCTCGGCGGTTCAGGCCCTGACCCGTGGAGCCGGGACCATGGCCGCCATCGGCATGGGGATCGGCGCGGTACAATCCATGCTTTCACGCTTTCCCGGGCTGGCTTTGGCGGCCGATAACGCACCCGACTCCGTCACCGTCAGCGGTCCACGCGAACAGCTGACGCTCCTGGTCGCGGAGCTGCAGGCCATGGGCAAGTTCGCCCGCCTGCTGGATCTGGAATACGCCTTCCATCACCCACTCTTCGACGGCCTTGAGCCGGAGTTGGCCAAGCGCCTGGACGGCCTGGCGTCCCATCCGGCAACAGTGCGCTTCCAGAGCACGGTCAGCGGCACGGTCCTGGCCGGTCCCGAGGCGGGAGCGGCATACTGGTGGGACAACATCCGCGAGCAGGTCTGCTTTGGCCCGGCGGTCGGGGCGTTGCTTGCGGATGGTTACAGCCATTTCCTGGAGATCGGGCCGCATCCGATCATGCGCGGCTACCTGTCGGCGCTGCTGACGTCCCGTCAGGTGCGCGGCCATGTGTCGGAGACGTTGCGCCGCGATGCCGATGGCCTGGAACAGCTGGCGCGCAGTGTGGGTCGCCTGTATGTGAACGGCCACGAGCCGGACTGGTCTTGCCTGGCGCCCGATGGCCGTCCGGTGAGCTTGCCGACCTACGCCTTCGACCGCAGCCGGCACTGGAATGCGCCGCGCCCCAGGGTAGGCGAGTCCTCCCTGCTCAGGGAACATCCCCTGCTGGGGGTACCCATGCCGGGTCCCAATGCCTCCTGGAGTAACAGCCTCGATCCGGTGACGACGCCCTGGCTGGCCGACCATCGGGTGGACGGCGCAGTGGTGGTGCCGGGCGCCTGCTTCGTCGAGATGCTTTTGGCAGCGGCGCATTTGGTGCACCACAGCGAGCAGGTGGGACTGGATGATCTGCGTATCCTGCGGGCGCTGACCCTGGAGGAAGGGCAGGTGATGCTGGTTCGTACCCAGGTGGAGTCGGGTGGCGGCCGGGTGACGATCAGCTCGAAATCGCCGGAAGGGGAGTGGCAAAGCCACGCCGAGGGGCGTATCCGGCACCTGGATCCCGGAGAAGGGCAGCCCTGCGAGTCCGGGCCGCCGGCACAGCCCGGATCGGGAGTGCATCTCTACCAGGAGGCGCTTGCGCGCGGCTTGGAGTATCGCCCGGCCTTCCAGGCCGTGCAAGGTTTGGCCGTGGATGGAGCGCTTGTGTGGGGGGATCTGTTGCTGCCGGAAACGGCGGGTGATCCCCGGGCTCTGCTGGCCCATCCGGTGTTGATCGATGCCGGGCTGCAGCTGCTCTTCGGGTTGATGGGAACGCGACCGGAATGTGCCGGGCGCTCCTATCTGCCGGTACGCTTCGACAGTTTGCGCCGTCTGGCCCCTCTGGGGCGCGATTGCCGTTGCCGGGCACGGGTGGTCCATCTGGATGGACGTTCGGTCGTTGCCGACCTGGCCTGGTTCGACAGCCAGGGGAACGTATGTCTCGATTGCCGTGGCGTACGTCTGCAAGCCATGTCCTTTCAGCGCAGTCAACAGCTGCTGGAGGAGCCGATCCTTTACCGTGAAGAGTGGCACACGGATGCGGAGACCGGAGATGTGGAACAACAGCCGCTCAGCGGTCGGCAGTTGGTGTTTGCCGATGCGGGCGGTCGCCTGGCAGCCTGGCTTGGCAGCACGGGCACGGAGACGGTCTGGATCAAGGCCGGCGAATGCCACAGCGAAGAAGATCTGCGTATTGTCCTGGCAACCCAGGGCCCCTTTGAACGGGTGCTGGATGGCCGCAGCCTGGATATCCAGGAGGGCGCCTGGGAAGGGCTGGCCCAGGGCACCATTGCCCACCAGCAGTTGATCGCCGCCCTGGCAAAGAACGATCCTGGGGCTGACTTGCCGCGCCTGGTGATCCTGACCAGTGGCATGCTGGATGCCGCCGATGCCGGCGGAACCGCCCAGTCGCCCGCCTGGGGTCTGGTCGGGGCGGCAATGAACGAACATCCCTCATGGGACATACGCCTGATCGACCTTTCACCCGCTGCGAGTTCGCCGGAAGAGCTCGTGTTATTGACGCAAGAGATCGAGCGGCCGGCCGGCGAACAGGAGCTGGCCCTGCGACGGGACAGACGGCTGTTGCCGCGTATTGAACGCGGCACTGCCCACGAGTTTCTGGCACAACGCTCCAGCCGTCCCGGACGCCTGCAGATCGGGCATCCTGGCCGCTTGGAGAGCCTGCACTTCGTGGAAGAGCAGGCGGGTGAGCCGGGCCGGGGGCAGGTGGCACTGCGGGTAACGGCCGTGGGGCTCAATTACAAGGACGTGCTCATCGCCATGGGGCTCTTGACCAGCGAGGTGTTGGAACACGGTTTTTCGGGGATGGCCTTGGGGCTGGAGGCGAGCGGGATTGTGGAATCGGTGGGTGCCGGGGTCATGGGAGTGGCGCCGGGAGACCGGGTCCTGGCATTCGCCCCCGGAACCTTCGCAACCCGGCTGCTGGCTCCGGCCGCGCTGGTGGTCAAACTGCCCGACGGATTGGATCACCTGGCGGCTGCCACACTGCCGACGGTGATGGCCACGGTCTGGTACAGCCTGGTCGATGTGGCCCGGGTGAAACGGGGTGAGACGGTTCTGGTGCACGGCGGGGCCGGTGGTGTCGGTTTGGCGGCCATCCAGATTTGCCGGCAGCTGGGGGCACGGGTGATCGCCAGTGCCGGAACGCCGGAAAAACGGGACTATCTGCTCTCCCTGGGGATCGAGGCGGTGGTGGATTCCCGCTCCCTGGCCTTTGTGGATCAGGTGCGCAGTGTGACCGGCGGGGCGGGGGTGGATGTGGTGCTCAACAGCCTGGCCGGGGAGGCGATCCTCCAGGGGCTGAAACTGCTCAAACCCTACGGCCGCTTTATTGAACTGGGCAAACGCGACTTTTTGGCCGACAGCCGCATCGGGCTGGCCCCCTTTGCCCGCAACCTCTCCTTTCACGGCATCGACCTGGATCAGCTCCTGGCCGAACGGCCCGAAAAGGTTACGGCAATCTTGCGGACCATCCTGGAACTGGTGGCCGCCGGCCAATTGCAGCCGCTCCCCTACCGCAGTTTTGGGGCCGATGAGGTGGAGGAGGCCTTCCGTTGTCTGCAGCAATCGGCCCACATCGGCAAGATCGTGGTGGATCTGAGTGTGGCGCCGATGATGGTGCCCGATCCGGCCGGGTTCCGGGTGGCGCGCCAGGACGCTACCTATCTGGTGACGGGCGGATTGACCGGTCTGGGGCTGGAGACCGGGCGCTGGTTGGCCCGGCAAGGGGCGGGGGCCGTGGTCCTCTGCGGACGCCGGGGAATGGCGACTCCCGGAATCCGCGAGGCCCTGGACGAGCTTTCGTCCACGGGGTGCCGCGTCGAGGTCGCAGCGCTGGATGTCAGCGACCCAGCCCAGGTGGAGGAACTGCTCGACCGCATCCGCTGTCAGGGGCCACCCCTGCGCGGTATCTTCCACGCCGCCATGGTCTTGGATGACGGCATGGTGGCCAATCTGACACCTGAGCGGATCCGTGCCGTGACCGGGCCCAAAATCGCGGGGGTTGAACATCTCGACCGCCTGAGCCGTCCTGACCCGCTTGACCATTTCGTGGTCTACGCCTCCATCGCCGGTATGTTCTCCGTCTCGGGCCAGGGGAGCTATAACGCGGCCAACCGTTTCCTCGACAGACTCATGGAACGACGCCGCGCCGAGGGGCTGCCCGGTTTGGCGGTGGACTGGCCTTCCATAGCCGATACCGGGGTGGTGGCCCGTTCGGCCCAACTCTCCCAGCGGCCGGGTGTGCTGCGGGCCATGGAGCCGATGCCTTCGGCGATGGTCTTGCAGTATCTGCGGCTGTTCCTGGCGGCGGGTTCTGTCCGTATCGGTCTGGGGCGCTTCGATTGGAGCCGCTGGCCGGGTGCCCGTCTGGCCCGCTTCGCCCGTTACATCGACGAGGCTCGCGAAGGCGCGGCTGGCGGGGCCACGACCGAAGATCTGAAGGCGCGTTTGGCCGCGGCCGATCCCGCCAACCGGCAGACACTGATCGAGGATGTGGTGGTTCGAGCGCTGGCGCGCATTCTGGGCGCGGCGCCGGAACGATTGGACCGGGAAATGTCCCTGAGCAACCTGGGATTGGATTCGTTGATGTCCGTGGAGCTGTCCCATGTGCTCCATGATGCGGTGGGGGTCGAGATTCCGGTCATGCACCTGCTCCAGAACCGCAACGCAGTCGATGTGGCGGCCTGGCTCGCGGAGCGCTGCGGCGAGGTTGCCGCAACACCGGCCGAATGTGCCTGTCTTGATCTGGGGACAATTGATGGCCGGCCGTTGTTGGTCTGTCTACCCCCCACGGGGGCGGGGCGCCGGGTCTTTGCCGGTCTGTCCGAGGCGGCGTCCGCCGAGTGGCGGGTGGCGGCGGCCCAGCTTCCGGCTCATGAGGGACGCAGCGAAGCAGCGGTAAGGGGCATTGAGGAAACGGCCGATTGTCTGGCGGCCGAGCTTCTGGCACAGCAGGAACAGCCGACCGTGCTCCTGGGAGTCAGTCGTGGCGCGGTCCTGGCCTATGCCACGGCCTGCCGCCTGACAGCCGCCGGCCGCCCACCCAAGGCCGTGGTGGTCGCCGGACATGCCGCGCCCGGCTCAGCGGAGTTCTTCAGCCCGCTGCAAGAACGCCTGCTTGAACTCACCACCGCAAGCGGTGAACTCCCCATCGGTGAATTGCGTGCGCTGTTGGCGCAAATTTCTCCCGGCTCGCAGGAGATGGACGATGGTTTCCTGCGCCAGGTCCTGCCGCTGTTTAACAACATGCTGGCTGATCTGCGTGAATGGCGCTCGCCGGGCCAGCCGCTCCCCTGTCCCATCTTCGCCGTGACCGCGCAACGTGATCAGCATTTTTCACCGTCGAGCCACCGGGAATGGTCGTCGCTCGGATCGGAATACCATCAGGTGGATCGAGATACGGACCATGCCGGGCTGACGCGGGCGGATCATCTCCTGCCGACCCTGGCGACGATCCTGGAAGGTTCTGAAAAAATGTTGTCTGAGGATCAAAAATAATCTGCTGCTTAACCGTACCTTAATAATTGACCTGCTAGGCTGGTTTCAACAGACGGGAATCCGTCGGAGATATACACATCACATCAGAAATCGGAGGAGAGTATGAAAAACGTAATTATCACCGTGGCAATGGGGCTCTACATGGCGCTTGCGGCTGGTTCGGTCTTCGCCGGTGGGCATGGCCGTGACGGAAGGATGTATGCACAGGCCGATCAGTATGAAAGCAAGATTTACGGAACCGTTCGCACGGTTCCCCAGGGGATGCTCGGCACCTGGAATGTGAACGGCCGGGAAATCAATGTGACACGCAACACCCTCATCGAGGAGAAACATGGCAAGGCCGAAGTGGGCGCCTATGTGGAAGTCGAGGGGATCTCAAGCGGGAATAGCTTGAATGCCTACAAGATCGAGGTGAAGAGGGACAGCCGGGAAGTACGCTCCATCCACGGCAAGATCGAAAGCATCTCATCGGCTAACAACGGGATCTGGACCGTAAACGGTCAGGAAATACTGGTTAGCAGGGATACCCTGATCAAGGAAAAGCATGGCCGGGCGATCGTTGGCGCCTATGTGGAGGTCGAGGGCGCCCCTTCCGGCAATGTCTTTTCTGCCCGCAAGATCGAGGTCAAGCGGGCGCGACGCTAGGGCACATTTCCGGAGAGCTGCATCCCCAACCAGAGATGCAGCTTTTCATTCGCCACTGAATACACTCTTGTCAGTCGGAGCAAGGAGGAACGGTCATGGAACATCAAGCCAAACATACGGAAGAAGGCGCTCTCGGCTTTACCACAACGCTGGTGCATCTCGGGCTGCTTGTCTGTGGGATTGCCGCATTGATATCCGGACTGCAGGCCGGCGATTATAAGAAAATCGAGCATTTAGGATTTACCCTGCATAGTTGGATCGGTCTGGCTGGGGCCTTTTTTGTTCTCCTGCGTGTTGTATTGGGTGTCGTCGGGCCCGCCGAACTCCGTTTCAGCCGTTGGGTCCCCTATACACGGGAGCGGCTTGCCTGTGTCAAGGAGGATATCGTGGGTCTCTTCAGCATGCGTCTGCCGGAGCGGTCGACCCATGTGGGGGTTGCGGGGTTGGTACAGGCGCTGGGTTTGGGCGTGTTTTTCGTAATCGCCGCGAGCGGGGTTTATCTATTCTTCACTATCGAACCCGGTCAAAAGTCTCGCGGTATGGTTCATACGGTAAAGGAATTTCATGAGGTGGGGCTGTACCTGATTACGCTCTTTCTCTCAATGCACGTGGGTGCCGTCACCTTGCATGCACTGCGGGGACGTCATCTCTGGCGCAAGATATTCTTTCTGAAGGAGTCTCCGGTCGATCCCGGCTAGGCTCTTCCATGGCACACGCAAGCGTATGCTCCTTGCTACCCAGGCGAATGACTTCATCAATATGTTGCCGAAACTCGCCGCCGTATAAAATGGGGCTGGCCTTAGAGGCCGCTTCTGGTATAATAAAAAAAATATAATCTACGACGTCATATCGGGTGCGAAATAGATGAAAATTCTGATTGTCGAAGACGAGAAAAGATTGGCCGGCATCATGAAACAGGGGTTGGAGGAGCAGGCCTTTATTGTCGACCTGGCCCACGACGGGGAAGAGGGGCTCTACATGGCCCAGAACATTCCCTACGATGCCGTGCTCTTGGACGTCATGCTTCCGGTCATGGACGGCCTCACGATCCTGAACACGTTGCGGGAAGGGAAATGTGATGTGCCGGTGCTGATGATCACCGCCCGGGGCGAGATCGAGAACAGGATCAAGGGACTCAATTTCGGTGCGGATGATTACATCGTGAAACCCTTTGACTTTAATGAACTGATTGCCAGATTGCGCTCGGTAATCAGGCGCAGCAAGGGCAAATCGTCGTCCCTGATCGAGATAGACGACATGATCATAGATACCAACTCCCGCACGGTTAGCAGGGGCGGGGTGCAGATCACACTTTCCGCAACCGAATACAACCTCCTTCAATATCTGGCCTTGAACAGCGACAGGGTTATCAGCAGAACCGAGCTCACGGAACATATCTACGATACGGATTTCGAACGTGACAGCAACGTCATCGATGTCTATGTCAATCACCTCAGAAACAAGCTGGACAAGGGCTTCGAGCGGCGCATGATTCAGACGGTGCGGGGCGCGGGCTATATGCTGAAAGGCGCATAAATGGACAAGCTGCGGAACTCCATCAAAGGGCGGCTCTTTATCAGGATCTTTGCCGTGACCTCTCTCTTTATGGTCGCGGTGTCCCTGATTATCTATCATGAAGTCAGGGATACGGTTTTCGGTACAATCGACGAGACGCTGCACTCGAAGATGCAGGTCATATCCGGGCTGCTGCATGAAGAACACAGCAACATCGAACTTGAATTGTCGGAGGTGGTTTCGGGGGAATATTCCATCCCGCGCTCGGGCCATTACTACAAGGTCATGATGAACGGGGAGTTGTTTGCCGCGGCCCCCTCGCTTGTGGACAGCAATTTCGATCTTACCGCCGCTGCGCGCGAAAGCGATGACCGCGGCTCCCGGGAAACGGTGCTGACCTCCATTGGACCGGGAGGTGAACCGATTCGGGTGCTGCAGTACAATCTGCACGTCTTTGGCAAAACCTTCAATATTACCGTGGCCGAGAGTCTCAGCGACAGCCTGGGGATGATCCAGAAGTTCAAGCGGATACTGTCTCTCCTCATGCCGGCCTGTATCCTGGTCGTATCATTCATGGCGATGTGGATAGCCAAGCGCTCCCTGATTCCCTTGGAGCGGTTTTCCGGCAGGATCAAGACCATTACCCATACCACCCTTGACGAGCGCATCGATTCCGCGGCCGAGGACAGGGAGTTGGCGGATTTGGCCACCTCATTCAACGATATGCTCGACCGGTTGCAAGAGGTCTTCGAGAGCGAGAAACGACTTATCGCGGATGCCTCCCATGAGCTGAAAACACCGGTGGCGGTCATCAAGCTTCAATGTGATGTGGTCTTGCAACGGCAACGGACTGCGGCGGAATACATAGACGCGCTAACGACCATAAGATCGGTTTCCGACAACATAGATACGCTTGTCAAGGACCTGCTCTCTCTGGCACGTCTCGATTCGGGCATCCTATCGTCCAAGGGGTTTGTCCCCGTTTCTCTCAACGACTGCATTCAGAAGACCGTGACCATGGTGGAGCCTTTTCTCAAGCAAAAGTCGCTTGAGTTGGTTACCAGGCTCGGCGACGACATAACCATCGCGGGTAACCTGGACAGTCTCACGGAGGCCGTTTTTAACATCCTTGAAAATGGCGTCAAGTATAACCGGGACAACGGAGTGCTTGAGGTCACCAGCACCCGCTCTGGGGGGGAAGCGCTCGTTTCGATCAGGGATACGGGGTTCGGTATCGCTTCAAGGGATGCCGAGCGAATATTCGACCGCTTCTATCGGGCCGACGCGGAGCGAAACGCCGAAGGAAGCGGACTTGGTCTCAGTATTGCCAAGGCGATCATCGAAGCCCACGGAGGCAGGATTAGCATGGAAAGCGAACTGGGACAAGGAAGCACATTCAAGGTGGTTTTGCCGGTTTTAGCAGAACAGGGTTAGCCAGATCCTTTCATCTCCCACCGTATCAACCCTACACTAACCTAACTCTTGGCTCACGGAATCGTGGCGGCATTTTTTCAGCCGGCAGGCTCCTATTGCCAGCGGATCAATCCGTTCTCCATATCGATCTGATACTGGATGTCCCTGAGAAAGTCGAGTCCCAGGAATCCATCGTGTTGCTCCCGGTTGCCCAGATGGTGAAAGACGAAGACTTCCAGAGGTGATTTGACCTGGAAGCCGATCGAAACCGAATCCACCGTTGCCAGATGAATATCGATACTGCTGCCGTCCGCAAGACGTGTCGTTGATTTTGGCATTGAAGCCAGGTCGATGCCGAGGCGTCCGGCAAGCTCTTCGCTGATGCTGGTTGTCGAAGCACCGGTGTCGAGCAGCATGATCGCCTGCTCCGTTTTTGTGCCATTTCTGAAGAGGACCGGCACATGGATAGATCTGTTGTCGATCACGACCCTGGTCGTCTGTCGTGCGGATGGCGTCTCTCGGCGCACAATCGCTCGGCTGCGGTAACGGGCGGGGATTTTCGACGGGTTGTCGACAAAGTGGACGCCCCCCGCATCGTCGCTGAACTGGTAGAAATCAATTGCATCTTCGAGTGGGGCGCCATGTATCCGGGGTGCTGTCGCGGCAACCGCTGAGGGAGAGAAAAACGGGAATGCGCAGGCGCAGAAGCAGACGCACAGGGCGATAGACAGGGTACTCAGCGTCTGCCATCCCCGCGCTTCCTCTCCACACATCAAAAGTGTCCCGATGCTCTTCATCATCTTCTCCGCAGATCGCTTGCAATCCGTGTCTCTTATTCTACCCGCCTCGGGCGTCGTGGGCAATTGTTGTTGCTGACACTAACGGGCGGATGGGGTGCGTAACAAGCATGTCGTGAATGACATAACAGGGGATAGGCTGCGGCCTATCCCCTGTTCTTTTACAATCGTTGTGCCCTGTAACGGCTAGAAACAGCTCTTGAGCACTCCGCCATCGACCCGCAGGGCCGCCCCGTTGGTGGCGGACGAGAGCGGACTGCACAGATACGCGACCAGGCTGGCTACCTCTTCCGGTGCGGCAAAGCGTTGCAGAAGCGATGTCGGGCGGACGTTCTTGAAAAACTCCCGTTCAAACTCCTCAAAGGGCTTGCCGGCACTCAGGGCAGCTACAAATGTCTCCACTCCGGCGGAGCGTGTCGGTCCGGGAAGGACGGCGTTCACCGTAACCCCCGTACCGGTGCAGGTTTCCGCCAATCCGCGTGAGATGGCCAGTTGGGCCGTCTTGGTCATGCCGTAATGGATCATCTCCGTGGGGATCTGAATGGCGCTCTCGCTGCTGATAAAGATGACGCGCCCCCAGTTGCGCTGCTTCATCTGCGGCAGATAGGCCCGCGCGAGGCGCACGCCGCTCATGACATTGATCTCGAAAAAACGGAGCCAATCCTCGTCGGGAATCTCTTCGAACGCTTTCGGCTCGTAGATGCCCAGATTGTTGACCAGGATATCCACGGTCGGGAACTGTTTTACCAGTTCTATGACCGCTGCGCTTTCAGCCAGGTCACCGGTGAAGCCTTCAAGTCTGGCCACTGGAAAGCTCTGCCTGATTTCCGTTTGGGCTGCGGCAATCGACGCTTCGCTGCGACCGGTGACGATAACCCTGGCGCCTTCGCCGGCCAGTGCTGTGGCGATGGCAAGCCCGATCCCCTTGGTCGACCCGGACACCAGGGCGCATGTGTTGATCAGTTTGAGGTCCATGTCCGTTTCTCCTTTCTCGTGTGATCATCCCCGAAACTCGCTTACTTATGATGCTCAATATGGTTTATATTGAACCATATTGTATCAATATGTATCAAACGCTTTGGTCTGAAGGGCGGATGGCGATGCAGATCCCGATGCCCCACTCTTAACCCAAGAGGGGACAGGGAATGCCAACTTCAGAGATTTTATTGACAGATTGCATCGCACAGTGTTCCTGGGGGGAGGAGAGGTGAGGTTACGTGCCGACATTGAAGAGTCAGATGCGCTCTTACCAGGGAATCAACCTGACATCATCGAAACAGCTCACCGAATCGGTCTTGGTCCACAGACCGACCTTGCCCGAGGTAAAGGTCTCGTCACGTACATCAAGCAGCTGTTTTCCGTTCAGGAATCCGCGAAGCCTGTTCCCTTTCGCTTCCGCAGCCAGTTCCTGCCACTTTTCTGTTGATACGTTGACCGAGACTTCCTTGATGGGGGTCAGATTCCCCATGACATACTTGTAGATACCGACGCTGTTGTTAAGCGCGTTGGCCCTGAGTATGTAATAATTATTCTTATCCTGGATGCGAAAGATGATTCCGGCGGCCTGATCTTTTTTGCCGGAGACGGGCTTGAAGAGAGTTGTTACGGTCACATCGCCATATACCTTGTTATTCAGGGCAATGGCCGGATAATCGGCGTATCCTGTCTGACAGAGGACATACTGCTGGTTTGAGCCGACCACATCCGACCAGGCTTCCCATGTCCCCTTGAATATAACCGATTCCGCAGGTGGCTTGCCGTACATGTTTGGATCAATCGCCCATCTGATCTCATTGTCGGATTTGACTTTCAATCGGTTGCTTGCCGGGCCGCTGCAGCTCGCAAGCATCAGCCCCATAAGCAGCATGAATGGAAGCATACTTGATGTGAAGTGAAGCCTTGTTTTCATAATGCACTCCTTTTGGTTGGGTCAGGATCCGGTATGATTAAAGCTTTCCGCCGGCATGCAGTGTGTGGCTGAATGCTATCGGAGCGTTCCGACAGATTCAGCATCACGACGTTCGTCAGCGTCAGAGTTCCAAACAACGACACCAACGCAGAACATTCCCACATATATCCATCAGTTTTTCATGTTGCGTACCAGCTGCTGCTTTGCATTGATACCATTTTGATGCTACCACGGATTGACGGGATCAGCGAGGTGCGCCGCTGTGGTATGTTTTGGCAGACCCGTCAATTCTGGAGCTAGCTTATGTTGCTATGCAGGCAGTCTGCCAAATAAACTCTGATGATAATGCTAGCGATAACAATAAGATATGTTTGAATGGGTAGGGCATGAATCGTGGCATGCAACAATATTTGCAACGTGTCTTATGGCTGCAGAGATGGAACATTGCTAAGTTGCTAGGGAAAACAATATGAAATATTGGTTGCGGATTGTTGCTGGTGACACATTTGTTGCAGTGTTTCAGGGGGGATGTGCCTGGGTGATTGCTGTCAGGGGTCGGGAGCGTGCGCATAGAGCCGGGGATGTCCGATGAATCCGCTCGAAGGGTTGTTATCCCGCTTATGATGTTGAGAGGAGATCAGGAGCATGCTGTTCTGGTAGAATGTCTCGGGGCAAGAGTTTGAAGCGTCACTGTCGAGACGGCGTTATTTCAGGGATCGGAAACTGACCAGGCTGCGCTGTTGTTCATCATACAGGTTCAAGCGCAGGGAACCCAGGCTTGCACGCAGTGTTACGGGTGTGACCCGTTGCAGTTCAGCTGTTGCCTCGTAACACTCCTGCAGCCGGTAGTTGGGAATACCGGGGCGCATGTGATGAACATGATGAAAGCCGATGTTGCCGGTAACCCACTGCAACAGACGCGGCAACTTGTAGTACGAAGCCCCTTCCATGGCGACCCGCCAGGGATCCCACTCCTCATGCCGTGACCAGTAGACTCCCTTGAACTGATGCTGTTGGTAGAAGAGCCAGATACCCAGTGTCGCGGCCATGGTCAGCACCGGCAACTGGACCAGGATGTAGTTGCGCAGGCCGATCGTCAGGCTGGCGGTGACGATGATCGCGGCCAGCGCCAGGTTGGTGCAGATCACGCTGATAAAATCGATCTTCTTGGCGCCTGGCGACGGATAGCGGTTGCGCAGCAGGAAGTAGTAGAGCGGGCCGATGCCGAGCAATATCAGGGGACTCCGGTAGAGCCGGTAGGCCAGCCGCTTAAGCGGTGGGGCAGACCGGTATTCCTCTACGGTCATGGTTGTAATGTCCCCCATGCCGCGCCGGTCCAGGTCGCCGGCGGTGATGTGATGCCCGGCATGACTGCGGCGCCAGTCGTGAAAAGCGGTGAAGGTCAGGATGCCGCAGAGATAGCCCACATTTCTGTTCCAGCGCGGTGAGGGAAGAAACGAGCCGTGGGTGCAGTCATGAAAGAAGATGAAAATGCGTGCGAACAGTGCGGTTGCCGGCAGGGCCAGGATAAGCGTGATGCCGTAGGGGTGGCCGTGGCGAACGCTCTGAACCATCAGGGCCAGGATCAGTAGATAGGGGATGATCGTGGTAAGAAGTTGACGGATTGCAATGCTGGTTTCCGCTTTGGCGAAACGGGCGGTGGCGGCGTACCACTCCGGTTTATCCACCTTTGCGGCGACAAGTACGGGATTGAAGGACATGCTCTGCTCCAACGGAAAAGTTGATACTCTGCGTTTTTGATAATAGCAAAAATGGATGTGTATTCAACCGCGGATTGTAGCGGTACTAAGTTCTTCTCACGCGCTCTTCATCTGCGTGTGCAAAGCGGAAGTTGCAGAAAAAGGGGGCTGCAAGATCTTACAGCCCCCTTTCCGTTACACAACTGAAGTATATAGTTAATGATCCGGTTCAAGCGCTATTGGATCACAGACACTGCCCCTGTCGTGGGCCTTGGCACCGCATCTGGCACAACTGTACTCGGCCTTGTCGGTCAGTTTGCCCAGCAGCCGGGAGTCAGTCACCGCGCATACTTTTGCATGTTCAGCTTTCACAAGATACACCCCCTTTTTCTTGAGAAATCTTCTTCCTCTCATATAACCTAATTGTAATAGGTTCCTCTCCAAATGAACAGCGTCGCCAGATGGGCAGCGGGCGAGCTGGACCACACTGCGGATCGTGCTACAATACCTGTAGGGAAACAGTGAATCTGTAACAGGGGATCAGGCGCATGAGCGACTTCTCCAGCTTGCGAAGGATGATGGTTGAACAACAATTGCTGCCGATGGGGGTGTGGGACAAGGCCGTGTTGACCGCCATGGGTGAGGTGCCGCGGGAGGAGTTCGTCCCCCCCACGATGCGCAACTGGGCCTACGATGACGGCCCGCTCCCTATCGGTGAGGGGCAGACCATCTCCCAGCCCTTTATGGTGGCCTATATGGCCCAGGCCTTGGAGCTGAAGGAGCGCGACCGGGTACTGGAGATCGGGACCGGATCGGGGTACGCCGCCATTGTGAGCCGGATTGCGGCGGAGGTCCACAGCATCGAACGATTGACGTCGCTGTCCGAGGCGGCGCGGCTGCGCTTGGATACGTTGGGCTATGATAATATTCATCTGCACATGGGGGATGGCAGCCTGGGACTCCCTGCCCATGCCCCCTACGATGCCATCGTGGTGACCGCCGGAGCGCCGTGGGTCCCGGAGGCGCTCAAACAACAGCTGGCTCCGGGCGGCAGGCTGGTGATTCCGGTCGGGACGCATCTCGATCTGCAGGAACTTGTCAGGGTGCGCCGCGTTGGAACGGAGCAGTATACGAGCGAGCGGCTGATGGGAGTCCGCTTCGTTCCTCTGGTCGGGGCGGATGGTTGGCGGGAGGAGTGAACGGGCGCGGCAATATCCGACACAGCCGACTGCCGCAGGAAGCATCGTGATTTTGCAGGTAAACAACATTCATGAGGTGACGCCATGACGGAAACAGCATTGTCCAGCGAAGAGACCCCCCGGATTCGCGAGATGATCATCGACGATTTTCCCGAGGTCTTTCATATCGGCGAGCAGGTCTTTACGGTGGAATATTCCCAGAGCCTCTACCGAACCTGGGACGAATACGAGATTACCACCCTGTTTAACTCGGATAACGAGCTTTGTCTGGTGGCCGAACGGGGAGGGCATATCCTCGGCTTTGCCCTGGGGACTACGGTCAAGAAGCATAACTCACCCTGGATGTACGGCTATCTGGTCTGGTTGGGTGTGCGGCCGGATATCCAGAAAGGGCGCGTGGGGAGCAGGCTCTTCCACGAGCTCAGGCGCCGCATGGTCGAGCAGGGAGTGCGGATGATCATCATCGACACCTCGGCCGATAACCGGGCGGCCGTTAATTTTTTCACCAAACAGGGCTTCGACGATATCCAGGAGCACGTCTACATGTCTCTGAACCTGACCCGCAAAGGGAGAAAAAAAACGGGTAAAAAATCATGAACGCCCGAGTGGAAAGGGTCTGGCGGGCCATCAACCCGCAGCGGCTGCGCAGGACGCTGCTCGATATGTTGGATATCTATTCCCCCTCCGGCAAGGAGGAGGATATCCAGCTCTATCTGGAAGATATTCTCGGCAATGCCGGATTTCGCGTGGAACGCCAGGCGGTCGAGCATGAACGCTACAACCTGCGCGCCACCATGGGCAGTGGCGAGCCGGCGCTCTACCTGGTCGGACACGTGGATACGGTACCGGCTTGGGATCTGGAAGAATTCGGAGCCCATGAAGAGGGGGATATCATCCGTGGGTTGGGGAGCACCGATATGAAGGGGGGCTGCGCAGCCATGTTGGAGGCGTGGCTGGCCCTGGCCGAAGCCCTGCCAAGCGATGAACGTCCCTCACTGGGGCTGCTCTTCGTGGTGGGTGAGGAGGAAAACGGCGACGGCAGCGCCACCTTTCTGGAACAAAGTTGCCCCCCCTGGGTAGTGATCGGTGAGCCGACCGGTTTGGCCCCCTGTTTTGCCCATTACGGCTATCTGGAGGCGGGCTTTGTCACCCGCGGCCGACGCAGCCACTCGTCACTGCCCGAACTGGGGCACAACGCGGTGGAATCCATGCTGCGCCTGCTGCTGCACCTGGGGATGGCGCCCCTGTTTGATCGGGAGCGGGGTGAGATCGTCTATTCGATCCGCGAGTTGAGCTCCTCCCGGGCCGGTTTTGTCGTCCCCGACCGTTGCGAGTGCTGGATCGATCTGCACCTGCCGCCCGGGATGGACCCGATTGTCCTGCAGGAGTCGATGCGCGGTATTGCGGCCGAGGCGGGGCGTTTCATCCCCGAGCTGGATATGGAGCTAAACTTTGAATTTGCCGCACCCGGCTACGACCTGGGAAGCGACAGCCGGCCGGCCGGGCTGCTGCGTGAAATCTATGCCCGGCTGGGGCGTAACCCGGCCCTGGATGCCTTCCGCTCCCATTCCGACGGCAACCTCTTTCACGCCGCCGGCAGCCGCCCGATCATCCTCGGTCCCGGTTCTCTGGAGAGCGCCCATACACCCGATGAGCAGGTTCCTTTCAGTCAGGTGCTGGATGCCGCACGTATCTATGCTGCCCTGGGTCTGGAGATTTGAAGCTCAGGCGTGCTGCCGGAACCAGACCAGTAGCTCCTCGACACTGCTGGCACCGGCACGTTGCGCAACGATCCGGCCATTACGGAGAAGCACGATCAGCGGTATGCCCTGAACAGCGAAGCGTGACGCCAGTGCGGGGTTGTTCTGGGTATCGATCTGAATCACGGCCGCCTTGCCGGCCAGTTTTTCCGCGACGGTTCGCACCACCGGTGCGAATGAACGGCAGTGCGGTCACCAGGGGGCCCAGAACTCCGCCAGCACCGGCCCGGGATAGTTGGCGATAAAGGCGTCGAACGTGGTGGCGCTGAGTTGTTGCGGAGTGTGGTAGATGGGGGGCAGCAGCGCGTGGCAACTGCCGCAATGTCCGCGCATCCCTTCCTTGTCGGCTGGGATGCGGTTTCCTGTGCCACAGGAGGGGCAGGGTATGACAATCGAGGTGGGCATGTCGTCCTCTCGCAAAAGAGGGTTACAGTCTGGACTGTAACCCTCTTCGTATTGGCGCGCCCGGACCGATTCGAACGGCCGACAACCTGGTTCGAAGCCAGGGACTCTATCCAGCTGAGCTACGGGCGCGAATTGATTACACTCTGATGTTGTTAATGGTCGTTTTTGAGCTGAAAGTTGACCGTTGTGTTGCCAGATGCGGAGACGTTCTTATAGCCTGTGACGACCTAAAAGTCAAAGAATCTTCTCTTGATCGGATTTCCGTGGTGTCAATCGTTGACCATTGCACTCGGCAGCGTGAAAAAGAAACACGATCCTTTACCGAGCCCATCCGACTCAACCCAGACCCTGCCACCACATTTCTCCACAATCCTTTGGATCATGGACAAGCCAAGCCCCGCACCCGGGCTCTTCGGGTCCAGCTTGTCAAATAGTTCAAATATCTTGCCATGGTATTGGGGATCAATACCGATGCCGTTGTCCTTGACGAAAAAGACCGTCTCGGCGCTCTCCTGTAAAACACCGACCTCGATGCGGGGAATGCTTCCTTCCCTACTATACTTGATTGCATTTTCGATCAGGTTCTGCCAGATCTGGGCTATGCGCGGACGTTCACCATACAGTATCAGATCTTGATCCGGTAGCCGTATATCCACCTTGCGTGCGCTGATATCACCTGCCAGAGTGTCCAGTGTCTCGGACAACACCTCCAAAAGCGATATTCGGACCGCAGGCGCCGTAACACGGTCGATGCGGTAAAAGTCGAGCAGTTCGTCCAGCAGCAACTTCATCTTGTCAGCGGCACCATGGATGAACTGGATATCCTGCGCGAGACGTTCATGGTTGTTTTCGACCAGATCCTTTTCAATATACCCCATGAAGGTTTTAATGGTGACCAGCGGGCTGCGCAGATCATGGGAGACGGTATAGAGAAACTGTTCGATCTCGCTGTTTTTCTTTTTCAGCTCTTCTTCAATATGTTTGTGTTCGGTAATATCGGTTGAAATGCCCAATAACCCAACCACAGTCTCGCGATCGGGCAGGTTGTACACCGGGGTCTTGACTTCCAAATAGACGCGCTGCCTACCTTCGAAATCTACAAAGTTTATTTCCTCATGCGACTGTTGACCCGTGTAAACGCGCGCATCAATTTCGCGTAGCCGTAACGCCGTATCTGCTGGAAAAAAACGGAAATCATCGCAGCCAACCAAATTCTCGGCAGAACAGCTGAATAATTCCAGTGTGGAGCGATTGGCGTAGACGTAATGGGAGTGAAGATCTTTCATGTAGATGTGGGAGGACACCTGATCCAGCGCCTCGCGGAAGCGCTGTGCCTCAAGCCAGGCCTTCTTCAGTTTGAGTTCGGTCTGTTTGCGCTCGTCGATATTGCGTAAAAATACCACAATCCGCCCCTCTTCAATCGACTGGAACTGGGCACTGATTTCAATCTCAATCAAGCTGCCATTTTTGTGGCGATGCTTGGTTTCAAAACGGCTCTCGCCATTTGCCACAAGCATTTGAATGTGGGCCATGGTCTCTTCAGGCGTTTCATTGGTCTCCAGATCGAAGATGCTCATGGAGAGCAGTTCCTGTCTGCTGTAGCCGCATATGCGGCAGTAGGCCTCATTGACTTCCAGCAGGTGACCTTGCAGGTTTACTATCAAGAATCCATCCATGGCCGTTTCGAGGACCGTTCGATGCAGTTGCTCACTCTTTTGCAAATCGTGCAGGGTATCAACCAGTTTTCTGTTGACCTCATCGATGTTATTGCCGGTCAAACCCGCCACATGATCCACCACAAATGCGGTGAGTATACCGATGACAATCACCAGCACCGCGATGATCAGGGCTTCGTTGACCAAGCGCGTGGTAACCACATAGTGCAGCAGAAAGCTTTGCAGCAGGATCGTCGTCACGGTCAGGGAGAGAAACAGACGCGACAAGAGGGCCGCAGTCGAGTCACCGCTGATACGACGCATAAGAAAATTATCCGGACCAGTCGACACAACCAGGGCAACTCCCAGAAACAGGAAGGCAAGCGCGGATGTGGCTGCCATGGGAACCGAAGCGCCGCCATACATGAACGGGGTGCCGTACAAATAGGCCAGAAGCACCGTTGCTCCGATGAGCATCGTCAGAACACCCAGGCTTGAGGCCCCATTTCCGAGTTGCCGCCTATGGCGGGAGCTTCGACCGCAAAGTGACATCAGTAAAATGCCCGCGCCGGCAATGGAGAAGGTGGCGGCTGTAGCCGGTGACATGCGGCCTATAGGTATGCTGCCCAACATGCCGGTTGGAGGAAACAATTTGTTGCTGAAATTGAGGTCTACGCCGATAAAGAGTTCGCTGATCTCGGTCACACAGAACAGGGTAGCAAGCAGGACCAGGGTATTCGTGGGAATTGAGCTGAAACGGTATGAGAACTTTCGGGTGTGGTGGTACAGGGCGGCGCTGAAGATAAGAAAACAGACTGCGGCGGTATATGCCATGGGAATGTAGTCCGGTCGAAGGCTTCCAAGTGAGCGAAGTCCCGGAATGTATCCGAGCAACCCGTTGATGGCAATCACGGCAACCACCGTTGTTGCCAGATTGACGGTGATTCTGAATTTATTGCCTAGTGGCTGTTCGGCTGCATCAGACCTCAACTCCGGTCGATCGCGAACTGTCATGCTCATTTGTGGACGTTGTTCCTGGCGGTGCTGCTGTAGCGGTCGATAAACGACTGCACCTGGTGGGCAGTTTCGCTGTTCTTGTCCAGTTTCAGGTACTTGCGCCACATGACGATCGCCTTGTCGAACTGGTTGAGGTCAAAGGCGAGGACATAGCCGCTGTTATAGATGCTCTCAAGATTCGTCGGATCTATCTGGCGGGCCTTTTCAAAATTTGCCAGGGCATGATTAAAATCGCCTGTCTGACGGTACATGGCACCCTGGTCGTTGAGGATGTCGGCGTCGTCCGGTTTGATTGCCAGGGCCCGGTTGTAGGCGACGATGGCTTGCGTGGGGGCGTCGGCGTCGAAGTAGGCGTTGCCCAGTTCCCGCCAGGCCGCAAGGTCCTTGGGATCACGCTCGGTTTTCTGAATCGCGGCAGTGATCAACTGACGTGACTCCTCCGAGAGTTGCTTCTCTTCCGGGACCTCGGGAGCTGTCTCGGTATCCGGCGGTTCATTGTCATCGTTGCGGGCGCTTTCCTGTTCCAGATCGGGACAGACCTTGTGGGCAGCCAGATCCAGCACCGAACCGGGAATGATCACTTCCGGCTGAACGCCCCCCTTTGTCCGTGCCAAGCGTTGGCCCGCTGATCCCAGAATATCGACCATTCCCAGGATGGCGCTCTGCTCGCTGCAATCAATCTCGTAATACTCCAGATGGAGTCGATAGTTTTTCTGGTTATAGACTGTCGCGGATCTTTTACGCTCCAGCTCACCAAACGGCACAAATCGAAGCCAGACCGCCAGTCGGCTCAGGTTGGTCAAGCGAACGGAGGCGGTGTCGATGGCAACGTTGTGCTGCCCGGTGCGGGCCAGAGGCTCCCATTGAACGGCTTGGGCGCTGGGTGGCAGGATACAGAACGCTGTTGCCAGAAGCAGTAGCTGGCAAAGTGAGCGAAGCAGGATTGTTGCCGGTGTTTTGATGGCCATGTGATTTCTCGTTTTCAAGGGGTACGCGATGCCAAAGTATAACACATGATTATACTTTCAACAGTATCCTTTGTGCACTTTCGTTATGAGACGGGATCCTCTGTCCGCGCCGTGGCGGCCAGCCTGCGGAAGGCGGAGGCCTTGAATGCGGCGTAGACGGTCTTGCCGGCCTCGACACCCAGCTCCCGGGCTGCGTCCGGGACGATCTCCGAGACCAGTCTGCCATGCCCGCAATCCAGTTCTACGCCCAATTTGCTGCCGCTTTCAAAGAGGCCGACAACGGTGCATTCGAGCAGGTTCCTGGCGCTGATGGCCTCGGGATGATTTTTGAACAGAATGATATCCTTGGAAGAAAGTTCAAAGATGCCGTCGCTGGTCTCGCGGTTGTTGCGGGAGAGCAACAGTTCGCCGCCATTCCAGTTGTAGGCGCATAACCCGGAACGCTCGGTCATATTGCTCAGGTTGAGGATGTTGATGTAGCCGACGGGGCTCTCCGCCATGCGTTGCCTGGCCAGCGCCTCGGTGCTGCAGATTTCGGAGATGCGGCCTTGGGAGATGATGGCCGCGCGGTCGGTCATCATGCGCATCTCGACCAGGGAATGGCTGATGAACACGAAGGGGATCTTGAAACGCTCACAGGTGGCCTTGAGATAGGCGATGATCTGAAATTTGAGGGTGTCATCCAGGGCTGAAAGGGGTTCGTCCATCAACAGCAAACGGGGATTTGAGAGGACGGCCCGGCCGATCGCCACGCGTTGTTTTTCGCCGCCGGAAAGTTTGTTGACCCCCCGTTCCAGCAGAGGCCCAAGCTGCAGCATGGCAACCAGACTGTCAAAATCGATGCGACGCTGCTCGGGCGCGCAGCGGTGAAAGCCGTAGAGCAGGTTGTCCGTAACGCTCAAGTGGGGGAAGAGGTGTGGCTGTTGAAAGATGATCCCGATCCGGCGCTTATCCGTGGGACAGTTTGTGTGCTGATCGTAGAGCGTCTCGCCGTTCAGGCGGATCGTGCCGCTGTCCGGCTGTTCCAGCCCGGCGATCAGGCTGACCAGGGTTGATTTGCCGCTCCCCGAGGGGCCGAAGATGCCGATTTCATCCTGGGTGATCGTCAGGTCCACATCCAGGGTAAAGCTGCTGAACTGCTTTTTGAGCGCAATCTGAAGTTCCATGTCAGTCCATCCTGGTCATGCGTCGGCTGAGATATTCGTGGAACAGCAGTACGACCACCGAAATCACCACCGAAACCAGGCAAAGCGACATGGCCATGCTGTCACCTTCCGGCGAGCCGGCATAGTCGTAAATGGCCAGCGGGATGGTCTGGGTGACACCCGGTATGTTGCCGGCCACGATGATTGTGGCTCCGAACTCGCCCAGTCCGCGGGCGAACATTAGTGCCGAACCGGCCAGCACGCCGCGTACCGAGAGGGGCATGATCACCGTCAGCATGCTGTCGAACCAGCCCGCGCCCAGGGTACGCGAAGCCTGGATCAGCCGCTGGTCGATGGTCTCCATGCCGATACGGATCGATCTGACCATCAGCGGAAAGCCGACCACCGCGGTGGCGATGACGGCCGCCTTCCAGGTGAAGATCAGCTGGATGCCGAGCGGTTGCAGCATCTGGCGACCGATAAAACCTTTCTGTCCCAAGCCGAGCAGCAGCAGATAGCCGATGACCACCGGCGGCAAGGTCAAGGGCAGGTTGACGATCACATCCAGGATCACCTTTCCCTTGAAGCGCCGGTAGGTGAGGATATAGGCCATGGCAAAGCCGGGTGGCAGAGACAACAGTGTGGCCACGACGGACACCTTGAGTGACAGTAGGATTGCGGAATATTCGGCGGCGCTTAATGACAGCATGCTCTCCTGCTTGAAGATGAAGTCGGTTATTCCGCTACTGATCTCCCGCCCATGGTTCGACAGGCTCACCACGAACGGTAGATCAATAGTGATGTAGCTAACGTCCGTTTGCCCTGAGCATGTCGAAGCCAGTCCTGAGCCTGTCGAAGGGGGGGCGGATTTTAGCGGGAAATTGGTTCTATTCAGGTTCCGCTTTGTCCGGCGTAGCGACATGCGTTGCCGCGACCTGCAGCAGTATGCCGGTCAGACCGGCGATGTCGCTTGCCGCTGGATAACAGGTGCCTCGGGCGCAGATGGAGACCGAGGTAGCCGAAGCGTCATCGGGCTCGCAGAGGATAACCAGGTTCGGGATGTAGCTGGCTTTGACCTGCTGCAGCAGGTCGCGCAGGGCCGCTGAATTCCGGTCGCCCCGGAAGGTGGCCAGCACCGGCTCCTGCTCCAGCATGGCCAAGGCCTGCAGCGACCCCAGATGTGCCGTGGGGTGCCGGCGGGCATCATCCAGGGAACTGGCCAGCAGGGCATGGGCGTGGTCGAGCAGCTCGGGACGATCGCCGGCGTGCGCCAGCCGGGCAAAGTTCTTCGCGGCCAATGAAAAGGGGGAGGGGAGGACGCCGTCATGCTCCAGGGAGGCGCGGATCGGCATCTGCTCGGCATCACAGCCGGTTTTGGAGAATTCTCCCCTGGCGCTGTCGTAGAACAGGCGCAGGGTCTCGTCGGCCACGTGCAGGGCCTCGTCCAGCCAGCTCTGCTCGAGGGTCGCCTCGTACAGCTCGATCAGGCCGCAGGTGAAAAAGGCATAATCCTCCAAAAAGGCCTCTGTGGCGGAAGGCTCGCCCATGAAGCTGCGCAGGAGCCGGCCGTCCTTTCGCCGCAGGTTGTCGAGGACGAAGCGTGCCGCCCGTGCGGCGCGTTCAATAAAGTCGTTCGCTCCGGTGATTGCGCCCCCCTTGGCCAGGGCCGCGATCATCAGCCCGTTCCAGGCGGTGATGATCTTCTCGTCCCGCAAGGGATGGATGCGGCGTTCCCGCTGTTCCAGGAGGCGGCCGGAAGATTCCTCCAGCACCCCTTCCAGTTCGTCTTGCTCACGTTCCTCGCGGATACAGAACTCGGCCAGATCCACGGGGATATTGAGGATCGTGCTCCCCTCAAAGTTGCCGTAGCTGCTCACATCGTAGAAACGGTTGAAGAGGGGCGCATCCGGACCGAGGAGCCGGTCGATCTCTTCCTTGGTCCAGAGGTAAAAGCGCCCTTCCTCGCCCTCGGAATCGGCATCCAGGGCCGAGTAAAAAGCGCCCTGGGGTGAGGTGAGATCATAGGCCACAAAGCCGAAAATCTCCAGCGCCATATCCAGAAAGAGCGGTTCGCCAACGGCCTGGAACGCCTCCAGGGAGACCAGGGCCAGCATGGCCTGATCGTAGAGCATCTTCTCAAAATGCGGCACCAGCCACTTCCGGTCCACGGCGTAACGGTGCAGGCCGCCCCCCAGCTGATCCCAGATGCCGCCGCGCCGCAGCATGCGCAGGGTCTGCAGGGCCATATCCAGGGCCTGTTCGTTGCCGGCCGCGCCCTGTTCGATCAACCAGCTCAGGTTGAGCGGCATGGGAAATTTGGGTGATGTACCGAAACCGCCCAGCTCTTCATCGTAGATGCCGGAGAGCTGGCGGAAGGCCTCCCGGTTCAACTCGTCCAGATCGGAAAGCTCCTGGGGGATCGGCTGGGAGATGTTCTCCAGGGTCTCCATGATGGCGTTGCAATTGTTCTCGATCTTGTCGGGGTGCTGGCGCCAGAGCACGGCGATATTTCCCAAAAGTCCCTTCAGTCCGCGCATCCCCGGGTGGTCCTCTTTCGGCAGGTAGGTCATGGCAAAGAAGGGGCGCTTGTCCGGCGTCATGAAGATGTTCAGCGGCCAGCCGCCGCTGCCGGTCAGCACCTGGGCCACGGTCATGTAAAAATCGTCGATGTCCGGCCGCTCCTCGCGGTCGACCTTGATGCAGACGAAGTGGCGGTTGAGCAGCGCGGCGATCTCGGTATCTTCAAAGGATTCGTGGGCCATGACATGGCACCAGTGGCAGGTGGCGTAGCCGATGGAAAGCAGGATCGGCCGGCTCTCTTTGCGGGCCAAATCGAAGGCGGCCTGGCCCCATTCATACCACTCAACCGGATTCTCCGCATGTTGCAGCAAATAGGGGCTGCGGGCGAATATCAGGCGATTGAAGCGCTCGCCACCATCGGCGGGCAGACTGCTCTTGTCCATGGCTATCAGCCCGGCCAAATAGGCGCGGCTGTCAGCGGTACTCTTTGAACTCATTCAACAACCTCCAGTACCCCTTCCATGCCCTTTTCACGGTGACTGGCCAGGAACGGCGGCTTTTTGTCACAGAAAATCGGGTACACGCCGGTTTTGGTCGGGGTGAAGGAGATGGTTTTGGGGTCGCGCGAGAGCGATTCGTTGACCTTGATACCGGCCGCGGGTGCGTCGATGACGAGGTTGTGCGGGACGATGTAGGTTTCCTTGCGGACCTTGAGCTCAACCGGCTGATTGACCTTGACGATCAGATGGGCCGGTTTGAAGAAATAATCGCCGGCCAGGATCTCGACCCGTTGGAAGCCATCCGCGGCGATTGGCACAACTGTCGGCGGTTCGGCCGCAAAGGCCGTGATCAGCGTTGACCAGAGGAACAGGCCAATAATGATGATCTGTCGCATGATTAAAACCTCCTGAATATGGTTTAACAGTTTGCGTAGACTGTGGAGCCGCCGGCAACTGGTGACGGCTGTCCCGATGACAACATTCTGGACAAGTTCATTATACATTGTATGATTGCTTCACTACCACGTTCACAGAGGAGGAAAACATGAAAAGCATGCTGCTCAGTATCATAATGGTTGTCTGTTGTACAGCGTTTGCCGTTGCGGGGGATACCCTGCCCCGGCCGGAGGCCTTGAGTGAAGAGACGATCTTTTTGACGGAAAAGATCTCGGCCAATTACGACACCCTGGTGATCAAGGATTTCAGCGCCGAAGGGGCCGAGTATTCCCGGGTCGATGATGAGGAAAAGGCCGGGATTCTCAAGATGATGCCCATGCTGATGAACAACATTGCCGATTCGCTGACCTCGGAACTTAAAGCAAAAGGGATCTTCAAGAAGATTGTCCGAAATACGGCATCCAGCGGAAAAACCATTGTGCTGGAAGGCAGCTTCAGCGAATTCAATGCCGGCAGCAAGGCGCTCAAGATCTTTGTCGGCTTCGGCGCCGGCAAGGCCTATCTGAAGTTCAAGGGGCGCTTTATCGATGGGGCGACCGGCAAGGAGCTGGCCCGCTTCGAAGACCGCGAGACCGGCTACCTCGGTTCAATGTCAACCTTTTCCTATGATGTCCTCTTCCCGCACCAGGCCAAGAGCATCGGGGAAAATCTGGCCAAGTTTCTGATCGCACTCTACTGAAATCGATTTGTATATGTTGCGTCAAGCCCAGCACCGGACAGGTGCTGGGCTTTTCTTTATGGGCAAAAACGCTCGTCTCAGTAACGCGTTCCCGATCAGCTCCCCAGCATGCGTGCAAAAAAATCTTCAGCCATGGTGGCCGAATCCGGCTTATCTCCCGCGCTCTCGGCGGAAGTGTCACTGAGCAGGTGCGCCGGTATCTCGGCCAGGAAGCGGCTCGGCTTGCGTTCCTCGATGGTGCCGTATTTGCGACGGGTCAGGCAACGTGAGATGGTCAGGTGTTTGCGGGCGCGGGTGATGCCCACATAGCAGAGTCGCCGTTCCTCGGCCACGGTCGGGTCCTCCTCGATGGAACGCTTGTGGGGCAGCAGTTCCTCCTCCATCCCCACCAGATAGACATGCTCGAACTCCAAGCCCTTGCTGGAGTGTAGCGACATCAGTGTGACCGCATTGAGGCCATGTTCCTTGTCGTCGTCGGCGGAGACCTCATCCATCAAGGATATGCGCTCCAGGAACTCCGACAGACCACCACGCGGGTTCAGTTCTTCAAAGGTGGCCAGGGAATTGACGATCTGCTCGATATTTTCGATGCGCTTCTTGGCCTGGCTGACATCGTTCAAGGTGCGATAGATCTCGTCCTCGATGCGCAGGCGGTTGAAGAGCACATTGACCTGGGCCCCCAGCCGCGAGCGTTTATCGAAACCGTCGATGACCCCTTTCATCATGTCATGGAAGGCGGTCACCGTCTTGCGTGACGACTCGGACATGCCGCTGATCTCATGCACCCGTTGCAGAGCCTCGAAGAGCGGTACCTCGTTCTCCATGGACCACTGATTGAGACGCACCAGGGTCGTATCGCCGATGCCCCGGCGGGGAAAGTTGATGATCCTGAGCAGAGAGGCCTCGTCGCCAGGGTTGTCGATCACCCGCAGATAGGCGATGGCGTCCTTGACCTCCTTGCGCTCGTAAAACTGCTGCCCGCCGATGACCACATAGGGGATGCGCTCCATGCGCAGCTTCTCCTCGAAGGAGCGGCTCTGGGCGTTGGAACGGTAGAGAATGGCGAAATCCGACCAGGAGAGCTTGTCGCGGAACTGCTCCATCATCATCGCCTCGATGATCTTGGCCGACTCCTCGTCCTCGTTATCCGCCACGATCAGGTCGATCTCGCGCCCCTGGCCGCTGGCGGTCCAGAGCGACTTGTCGGTGCGTACCGGGTTGTTGCGAATGACGCTGTTGGCGGCATCCAGGATTGAACTGGTCGAGCGGTAGTTCTGCTCCAGCTTGATGACCTTGCAGTCGCGGTAGTCGTGCTCGAAGTTGAGGATATTCTGCACCTCGGCCCCGCGCCAGCCGTAGATGGACTGGTCGTCATCGCCGACCACGCAGATGTTGCCGTATTTTTTGGCCAGAAGCGAGATCATCAGGTACTGGGAGGCGTTGGTGTCCTGGTATTCATCGACCATGATATAGCGGAAGCGTTCCTGCCAGTAGGCCAGGATGGCCGCATTGGACTGCAACAGCCCGACCGAGAGCATGATGATGTCGTCGAAATCGATGGCGTTGAAGCCCTTGAGCAACTCCTGGTAGCGCGGGTAGACCAGGGCCACGGCCAGGTCGAGCGGGTCGCTGGCGACCGGGGCGAATGCCTTGGGGCCGATCAGCTTGTTCTTCAGCCCGGAGATCCGCCAGAGGACCCGATCCGGGTCGATGACCTTGTGGTCGATATCCCGTTCGCGCATGGCCTGGCGCAGCACGCCGGACTGGTCCGAGGAGGAGTAGATCGAAAAATTGGGTTTGAAGCCGAGGGCGCGGATATCGCGGCGCAGGATGCGTACGCCCAGGGAGTGGAAGGTGGAGATGACGATGCCGTCGGCCAGGCTGCCGGCCATGCCGGCCACACGTTCGCGCATCTCCTTGGCGGCCTTGTTGGTGAAGGTCACCGCCAGGATGTTCTCGGCGGCTACGCGTTTGTCTTTCAGCAGGTGAACGATGCGGGTGGTGACGACCTGGGTCTTGCCGGAACCGGCCCCGGCCAGGATCAGCAGGGCGCCTTCGGTATGGTTGACCGCCTGTCGCTGCGGTGGGTTGAGTCGTTTCATGCCCTAAGGTGTAGCACAACCAGCCCCGTGGATGCAAATGTGGATAGAGCTTGATGGCCGAAAATCGGCATCGCCGATGTCGGTGGAGATAGAAAATGGACAGTTGTGTTGACTCTGGTATTATTCGAAGGTCTGTACAAACTAAAGCGCATGCAACGGTGCTGAAGGGTGGCGTTTATGAGTCGAATTCTAGCAGCTATGATTATGCTCCTATTGTTGGCAGGGTGCTCCTCGGTAAAAGTCAAAATCCATGATGGCCTGCAAGTACACGAGGGCTTGTATCAACTGCCCGTATTGAACGATGAGAGCTGGATGCGAGTTATTCCGGCTGATTTTTCAGATGCACTGTACGTCAAGTGCCCAGGCAACCAGGAAATTAGTGTTATCCCGACAATGCTGTGCAGAAAATTTGATCATTCAACAATGAATCCGGACGATTACGTTAAAAGGATCTATACGAATTCTTATTTCTCCTTTTGGGAAAACCAATTGTGCCCAAATCAAACTTCTCCGCTCACTGATAATAATTTTAAGAAAATTATTGGTAAGCCCGTTGTCAATACGGATAACAAGTCATTTACACTTACGTATGAAACTGAAGTTGAAAGTTTCTGTAAAAGCACAGAAAAACGTATGCCTGTGAAAGCAATGGATGTTTTCTTTGAGAATCCAAGAACAGGATTTTCCGGTGGCGGCATGCATACCAACGTTGTTGTCTTACGCTATGCGAGTACGGTCGAGCGATTCGAGGCCGGTCTGGCAGACTTTCAAAATCTTATCTCAAAGTTTCAGTGGATAGAGCAATCAGAGAAATGACACAAGGCCAGACACAAACGGCGCAGCTACGGCGTGATCAGGCCGTAGCTGCGCCACGAAAGGAGTGACCCCATGGATAGATACATGCAGGCGGCAATCGAGGAAGCTCGACAGGGACTCGCGGAAGGGGGTATTCCCATCGGAGCGGTGCTGGTGCACAAGGGGACCATTCTGGGTAAGGGGCACAACCGGCGGGTGCAAAAGGGGAGTACGATTCTGCATGGGGAGATGGATGCGCTGGAAAATGCCGGACGTCTGCCGGCCGCTGTCTATCGGGAGTCCATCCTCTATACGACTCTCTCCCCCTGCGCCATGTGCAGCGGGGCCATCTTGTTGTACGGAATTCCGCGGGTGATCATCGGTGAGAACCGGACCTTCACGGGGGAGGAGGAACTGCTCCGCTCCCGTGGGGTCCAGATTCAGGTGTTGCAGGATGAGGAATGTATCCGTGTGATGCGCACCTTTATTGAGGAGAAACCCGAGTTGTGGAACGAGGATATCGGCGTGTAATCTCTGTGGCAGTGTCATCCCTCACGCAAAAAGCAGCGCATCGGGCAGGGTGAAACAGAAACACGATCCCTTGCCGATTCCCTCCGATTCAACCCAGATCCTGCCGCCATATTTTTCAACGATGCGCTGGATCATGGACAGCCCCAGGCCCGCACCGTCGCTCAGCGGGTCAAGTTTCTCAAACATTTTGAAGATCTTGGCGCCGTAACGAAGATCGATCCCGATACCGTTATCCTTGACGAAAAAGATCGTTTCGCCATTCTCTTGTCTGACCCCGAGTTCGATCCGGGGGAGACAATCATTGCGGCTGTATTTGATCGCATTCTCGATCAGATTATGCCAGATCTGGCGCAAATGCTGGCTATCGGCAAAGAACATCTGATCCGTATCGGGCATGCGAACCACGGCCTTGCGCTCGTTGATGATACCTGCCAGATCGTTCACCGCATCGGCAGCCAGCCGCAGGAGCGATACCTTGACCGGAGGCGTCGCAATATGGTCGATGCGCGACAGTTCCTGCAGATCGTCCAAAAGAAGCGTCATCTTGTCCGCTGCATCGTGTATGAACTGCAGGTCCTGGGCGACACGTTCCCGGTCGTTCCCGGCCATGTCTCTTTCAAGGTAGCCCAGAAAAGTTTTGACGGTTACCATCGGGGTACGCAGGTCGTGAGATGTGGTGTAGATAAACTGCTCCATATCGGCGTTTTTCTTTTGCAGTTCTCCCGTAGTTTGCTTTAGCTCGGAAATATTGCGCGTGATGGCAAGGACCGCCACAATCGTGTCATGTTCATCCCGAAACGGAACCGCCAGTGAATTCAACCACAGGCTGCGTCCCTTGAGTCCGGTGATTTCAAACTCCAGATTGCCCGGGGTGCCTTGAAACGCCTGCTGGGTGAGGTCCGTGAATGCCTTGCGGTAAGGACCGTTTACCAGCGGCAATATGCATTGCCCTCGCACCTGCTCGATTGACCCGGCTTCAATCATCTCCAATCCGGCCCGATTCATCAACACCAGATTGCAATTGGCATCGAGGAGCTTGACGCATTCCGGTTCGGAATCGATGATGGTCTGAAGAAAATGTTCCGTCTTCTGCAGGGCAACGACAGCCTGCTGACGCTCTTCCCCCTCCTTCTCAAGCTTGACCCGCTCTTCTATCAGCAACATTTCCTGCTGAAACCTTCTGTTGGATGACAGGGCAATGCCGGCAGAGCCCAGGACCCACAACAGGGCAACACCAGCTAACAACGAATTGACCCTCTCGCGTTCCAGGGCCAGGTACTCATTCATGGGGATGGCGATACTCATCCCACCACGCACATCGCCGAGCCTGTATCCCTGCTGCGCATGGCACTTGAGGCAAGCCTCTTCCGTGATGAAGGCCGCCATGAACTGCAGATAGGGGTGGTTATCGATCATTAAAAGTTGCGAGCGGTCTTTGATATTCATCTTTTCGAAGAGTCGGAGTGTCTCCTGTTCCCAGGCATTGGGAGCGTTGGCGGGATTCAGCGGCTTGAGGCTGACCAGCCTGTTGATAATGGGATTATGGGATTCCTTGCGGATTGATTCAAAGACCATTCTCGTCATATAGGCCGGATTGACCAGGGTGAGCGACTTTCCTGAATTGGTTGTAACATCCCGGTCAATAACGATGAGGTGGGGGTTGGGTGTAACCTTGTCCGAGGGGGCATAGACACCACCAAGCCGGGCACTCCAGCGCCGGTATTGAAGGTTGAGCTCGTAGTAGTCCCTGGCTTCGCGGGTAGCTTCCTTGATCGTATCTTTATGGTATACATTGATGATGAATGTCAGAAATGCCGCCAGGATACAACTCCAGGCCAGTATCAGGCCGAGACCGTATCTTCTGCAGCGCATCATCAACCCGGTTTTGTTCATGGAGAGTTCCTCTCAGGAGACGTCAGGTAGATCATCTTTACAACCTCTGGAAAGCCGGGATCACTTCTGCCTGGTTCCTGCCAGAAGCGGTCGGCCTGACCCTGCTGCAGCGGGAGATTTTAACCTACTCATGTATATCACCGCATGACGATAACACAACCGGGTTACAGGGAAATTGGCCGGCTTGAATCGTGTTATAATCAAACAGGTCCAAGGAGTCGCTAATCTGGAAGGGGGAACGGAACATGAAAAAAACGTATCTGGTCAGACTGGTATTTGTGCTTCTGATCACCACGACGCTTTCGGGTTGTATCTGGTGGGTAGATGATGGCGGGTATCGCCGTGGAGGAATTCACGAGCGAGATCGTGGTGGGCATTACGGTGATCGTCATGAAGATCACGACGATCATGGTGGGCATCGCTAAATATGGCATCTCTTCCGGGGGATGAATCCCCCGGCTACATTCGTACGCCCCAAACGGGGCTTAAAATCCTTAGATGCAAAGTCCAAAGCGGGCAACTGTGTAGAAATGTAGGAAAAATAATCTTTGGAGAAACTGACATGGGTGGATGGATGACAGGCAAAGGGGGGATGTGGTGCATATCCCTGATTCTTGTTGGCGCTCTCTTGTATCCCGAATGTACGAAACAGGGAATAGCACGTGCCGACCAAATTCCCGAGGCGTCAGCTTCCCGGCAAGAGGGGGAGAAAACTGTTGCCGAAAGCGGAGAATATCGCACCCCCTTGGCCGGTGAGCCCTTCCATACGGTTTTCATGGGCTATCCGGTGGATATTGCCGCACGGGACCGTGGTAACGAGACCGCCTTGATGCTGGGGGGGGCATTCTACACGCCCGAACAGGGGGAAACCTCCATAACTCCGCTTGGCGCCTTCTACCTGAAGCGGATGTGGGAGGAGTCCCGGACACGCAACGTAATCAGTCTCTTCGTCAATGACCTGGAGTATGACCGCAGCTTCGGGAATCTGGAACTCGTCACCCGTTTTGAAAACAACACCCTTCCCAATGGCCAGAAGGAAGTGGTTAACAATCAGGAAATCAAGTCATCCGATACGCTCTGGGGTACGGTGATCGGTTCGCTGGGCCCCGGACTCCGTTATAAGGTGGCTCCCTTCCAGATCGACAACGATCTGAGGCTTCAGCTGCTCGGCAAGGTCGGCTACTTTTATGCCAGGCGGACCAGCGACACGGGACCAAACCTGGTACTACCGCCCGATACCATGCTGTATGGCGTGAAACTGCGGGGTCGCTATGACGGGATGCGCCGCAATCTGCTGGAACTGCCCCATACGGGGCTGGCCGCCGGATTCGACCTGGATTACATGCATCGGGACAGATGGGGGGATTTCGGTACTACCCCCGATGCGCTTTTCATCAGAGCCAAGACCCAAAATTACCTCCAATTTAACGGCTATCTCATGGCTGTGGGCGGGATTCCGTGGCTCTCGGAGAAGAACCGGCTCTTCTTCAGCGTGCATGGCGGTGTTACTTCCCAGAAGAGCGCCGACCGCTACAACGCCATCTCCATCGGCGGTGGTCCTTTGCCCATCGAATCGGATGACCTCTGTCGCCCCGATTATCCCGGAACCATGTTCAATCAGGTTTACGTTTCCGATTACGCCCTGGCGGCCCTGGAATACCGGCGCGAACTGGCCTTCTTTATCTATCTCCATCTGCGTGAGACGCTGATCTGGGCCGAGCGGGCCACTGTTACGGACACGAATAAGTTTTTGTTCAAAAGCTCCAGCGGGGCGGCAACAACTATCGGGGTGGGGAGCGGTTTCTACTGGAACTCCGAGCTGTATCTCGGTTATTCCTGGGATTCCGGTTTTATTCGTAATGGCAAGCCGGGAAGTGGTCTGATACTGGCCTGGTACAAATCATTCTGATCTGCTAGCCCAGCCGGATCAGTACTGCGCCGGCCATGATGAAGAGCGCCGAAACCAGGCGGATCCGGCCGAAGGATTCCTTGAGAAAGAGGATACCGATCATCACGCCGACGACAATGCTGACTTGCCGGACCGGCACGGCATAGCTGACCGGCGAGAGGTTCAGTCCGTAACGGAAGGTCAAAAATGACGCCATCATGATCGGACCGCTACAGAGGATCAGTCCCCAGTGTTCACGCAGTTCCGCGACGATCAGGGGGCGATATTTGACGCGGAGCATGTTGAAGGACATTAAAAAGAGCATGATCAGCACCAGGAGATAGGTGAAATAGAGCGGCGAATAGTTTTTTACGCCGCTTTTTTCCGCAATCGAGCCGATGGAATAGATGAAACCGGCTGTCAGGGCATTACGCACCGAGGGACTCTTCAGATTGCGGAAGGGGCGCAGCAGTTCACCAAGCGACAGGCGTTGCAGTTGCATTGCGTAGGTGCCGAAAATCACCAGCAGGATTCCGCAGATCCCCACAAACGACAGGCGCTCCCCCAAGAGAACCATTCCCCAGATCGGTACATAAACCATGGATGTCTGGCTGAGCGGATAGACCACCGACAGGTCGCCCCCCTGGTAGGCCCGCCCGTTGAAGAGGTGGTAGAGCACAAAACAGAGGGCGCCCAGAGAGACCAGCAGCAAGGTCGGGAGGTCGGGGCGATGGAACGTTTCCGGCAAGAGGGGGATGATCAGGGAAAACAGGCCGCCGGAGGCAAGAAACATCCAAAAAATAAAGACGGTTTTGTGGCGGCTGCGTTTGACCAGCAGGTTCCAGAGGGCGTGCATGACGGCGGATATGACGATCAGGGTAAAGGCAAAGTGGCTCATGGCTGGGGGAGTATAGACCAGGTTGCCGGGTGTCTGCTGAGAAAAGTTGTGGCGACACCCGGAAACCGACTCATTCTTTACAAGGAATATACGGGATTAAAAGGATAAAAGAACAAGACTAACCCCCTCAATCCCCCCTTACCTAAGGGGGGAAGCTCAGGACATGCCTTAAAGTTTCCCCTTGGATAAGGGGAAACTTTAGAGGGGTTAGCAGTGAAATACTAAGCGTTACAGCGTACTAGAGTGCCGTGCTATTCAAGATGCCGGGACTCCCCGGCAATAAATTCTTCTGCAAATGTACGCACCAGCGGCATGAAGCCGCGAAAATCCGCTTGCAGCTCGTGATAATGCCGCAGCAGTTCCGTTTCGCCACCGGCCAGCGGATTGGCACGTATCACCCTGCGCGACATGCGTTCCAGGGCCGTGCCGATGCCGCTCACCTCGCCATAGGAGGGGAGCAGTTCCTCGAAGATGGTCGGCACGAGCGCTTGCAAACGTTCGGGCAGCTCGCTGAGCTGACCCTCGATGATCGCTCTGTTCCGGGCGAGATACCTCTCGAACGGCTCGGGCGACCACTCGCTCCATCCCCTTACCAGGAAATGATCATAGAACAGGTCGATCAACACCCCGCGATAGAGGCCGAAGTGCGGATCGATACGCAAGCGGCTGCGCTGGAACAGCTCTGCTCGCTCGGCAAAGGAGTCTATCCGGCGGTGCAGGGTGACTCCCCGTCGGATACGCTCGGGAAAGCGATCACCCAGCGGACCCTTGACAAAGTCTCCCATGAAGTTGCCGATCAGGATCTGGTCGTCCGCTCCGGAGAGCAGCATGTGGCAGAGGAAATTCATAGTGTGAGGGCCTGGATTCGAAAACGATACTGTTTGGTTGCCGAAGGGCAGCGAGCATGATCAAAACTCTGCTCGATTAGGGAACCACCCGGCACAGTTATTTACCGCTGCGCAGCCTGACCCCCTCGGGGGTTATGTCGACCAGCCCTTCCTTGTACAAGCCGCCGATGCCCTTCTTGAAACTCTTCTTACTCATGCGCAGTATTCCGGCAATGGCTTCCGGCGTACTCTTGTCAGTCAGGGGCAGCACCCCCTGCTGCGCCTTCAAGGCCTCCAGGATTACTTCCCGATCGTTGGCCGCTTCCCGGGCGCCACCCGTGCGCAGGGTGACGTCGATCTTGCCGTCTTCGCGGATCTTTTTCACATAGCCCTGCATCCGTTCGCCGCAGGCCGGTGTGCTGAAGAGTTCATTTTTGAAGATCAGTCCGCCAAAGGTGTTGTTGATTACGACCTTGGCTCCCAGATCGCTGAAGGCATAGACCAAGAGCTCAACCATGTCTCCTTCGGCCAGACTTCCATCGGCCGGTTTGAGGAATTTGTCCAGTCTGGTCGAGGCGGCTACCCGGTCGCTGCTGTGCAGATAGACCCGCACCAACACCTCCTGGCCTCTGCGCAAAGGGGCTGTCTGCTCGCCAAAGGGGAGCAGAAGATCCTTTTCCAGCCCCCAGTCCAGAAAGGTGCCGACGGTCACGTTGTCCTTGACCTTCAGGATGGCGAAATCACCCACCACCGCCCGGGGTTTCCTGGTCGTGGCCGTCAACCGCTCTTCCGAATCGACGTAGATGAACACATTCAGCAGGCTGCCCACTGCGGTTCCCTGGGGGACCAGCCGGCCGGGGAGCAGGATCTCACCGGCTTCCGACGATAAAAAGGCGCCCGTGGCGGTGATTCTGGAGATCTTCAGCTGGTTGTAATTTCCGATATGAAGCATGTTCGCTCTCGTTCTTTCAAGGCTTGGGGGTGACGCAATTGAACTGATTTGAAACAGCATGACACATTTTGATTCGTATTGAGTGTAAAACGGGAAGCCGCTTGTCAATGAGCTACGCAGATCGGGCAGCCTCTGCGGGCACGCATCAGACCTGATCCAGGATATCCTTCATCGCCTCCGGCAGTTGCGGCCGTCCCTTGGCATTCAGGGCGGTCCCGATCACCAGTCCCTTGATGACCGCTTTGCGGTCCGGCAGACGGTAGATATCCTGACGGAAACCGATCCGCACCGGAGAGATCCGTTCCAGGCGCACCTCGACTACGAAGCGGTCACCGCTGGTAAGCGAGGTCTTGTAGTCGAGCTCGATCCGCGTTACCACCAGGTTGATGCCTTGCGCCGCCAAGGCCGCGAAATCGATGTTGATCGACTTCAGGTACTCATGCCGGGCGTGTTCCAGATAGTTCTGATAGACGGCGTTGTTCACCACCCCTTGCAGGTCGCACTCGTAATCGCGTACCGCCATCTCCAGGCTAAAACAATTCTGTTCCATTAGGCGTACCTCTCATTCGATGTAACTATCAGGCCTTCTTGACGAATTCAGACTTCAACTGCATGGCGCCGACCCCGTCGATACGGCAGTCGATGTCATGATCGCCATCGACGAGACGGATGATCTTGATCTTGCTGCCGACCTTGACGACCGATGACGAACCTTTGATCTTGAGGTCCTTGATGACGGTGATCGAATCGCCGGCCTTGAGTTCATTACCGAAGGCGTCACGTACGACAATCTCTTCCGGGGTGTTCTCCGCCGCCGTTTGCGGCCACTCATGGGCACATTCCGGGCAGACGTAGTTCTCGCCGTCTTCGTAGGTGTATTCCGAGCTGCAGGTGGGACATTTTGGTAAGGTAGACATGGGGTATCCTTTTCTATGTTAGTTACTTACGTGTTAAACGTTACACTCAAACGTGCAAACTGCTGATGTTGACAGTTGTCTCGTATCGTCAGGGTATCAGGCTCAGTCTGCAGTTGCAGCACTGTCAAAGCTCTCGATCTGACCGTGCAGTCATCACTGGTGAATCTTGAAGGCAGTGTGATTATTCCGATAAGCGGCAGGTGGTTACGAAGATTGTTGAAAATACTCTTAACTGCTTCGACAACATGCTATGCCCAGGTGAACGTTACCGCTGAAACAGGTTTCAACGGAGTACTATACCCATGTTTTCCCGTCTGAACAAGCGGCATGACACATTCGTGCACATAAAGTTGATGCTAACACCCATTTGCCCTGCTCTTGTCGAGGATGGCCGGATGTTAGCATCGTAAATAAATCAGAAATATGGTCCTGAGTAGTACTGATCTCCCGCTCATGGTTCGACAGGCTCACCACGAACGGTAGATCAAACAGTTATGTAGCTAAAACCCGTTCGCCCTGAGCCTGTCGAAGCCTGCCCTGAGCTTGTCGAAGGGGGAGGACGGGTTTTAGCGGGGAATTGGTTCTACTCAGGAATATGTTTGACGGTGAATTGTCCCGCTCTGCCCTTTGGAAAAATTCCGGCAACCCGGCAACCCGGTGACTATCTCAGCGGTATTCACGGTAGCGTGGTGCCTCATAGGAACGGCCGCGCCCCTCATAATAATAGTTCGCTGGGCCACGCTCATAATAGCGCTCTTGCCGATAGTGCCGGGGTTCTTCATAGATGACCGTCTGGCGCGGTTCGGCATATTCACGACGTTCATAGATCACCGGCGGTTGGGCAATGGTTGCTACTGTTGCAGCCACTGTCGAAAGAATGGCCACCGGAAGCCAGAGCGGATTGAAGATCTCGAGATGCCCATGATCGGCATAGGCTGTCGTAGCCAGCATGCTTGAAATGAACCCTACTGCAACGATGGTGGAAATAACTTTTTTCATGTTGTAATTCCTCCTCTGTGATGTGGGTTTCTATCCAAGAGGAGCATCATACATGCCAAACAGCAAATGTGTATAATAACAGGTCTATAGCAACATTGTTATGCATAATCAAGCGGTTATTGAACTGAAATGAACCGGTTACTACCTCAATTGAGTCATGAAAACTCTGTCGGTCCGAGCCGCCGTACTCTTGACCGGTGTACTGCTCAGGGCTTGTACTTGTTGCGGCCGCTGCCGGTCGAGGCCGGTCTGGCGGCATTCTGTTTCGTGACGTCTTTGACCACAATCAGACGCTCGCCGAGCAGAGCCCCGTTCAGCAGGCTGATCGCCTGACAGGCTTCGTCGTCGGTCGACATTCGGACGTAACCACACCCCCGCAGTTCGCCGCTTCCCGAATTCTTGACCAAATGGACGGACTCAACCGTACCCGCCACGGAAAACAGTTTCCGCAGCTCCTCCTCGGTGACGCTACCGGAGAGTTGTCCAACATAAACCTCTACGCCCATGGAATGATTTCCCTTTCAACTGCTCCCGGTTGGCGGAGCAGATACTCGTTATGTGGTATGAAACAAGGCTGTTTGAAACAGCTTGCTACTGATTGAAACAATATGCCTATGGGCACGATTGGGGGCAAAACGGCTTTCAAGCTATGTTTATGGTGAAATTTCTTTCCAGGGGGGAGGGGTTAAAAAGGTTGCGTATTCGAAGTCCCGGCGGTTTTCATGCATGCAGATGGTCCGGGGACCGGCGGGCAGGGCATGTTCACAGGTGGAGTTGTTGGCCAGGCATCGGGACAGGTTGTTGGCGATGGGCTCCGTTTGACATACGTTCAGGTCAGGTTCTTTTTCGTACACATCATGCGTAAGTGTCTTCATGCGAAATCCTCCCTTGTTGTGGTTTGTGCAAAACGTCTAGCGCACAAGAATGCCTGTGAAAAAACTATCTGCCAAGTCCAACAGGAAAAGGGCGGGGCCGGTCGGTTGAATACACTGCCTTCTTCCCAGACGCCCTAATCCTGATGGGCACTTTTTGACAAAAATGCATGCACGTTCTTTCGGGAAACCTTTGCCAGCTGTTGCATCAGTTTGAAGGAAACCTCGCCCATTCCATAGCTGGATTTGATATCCGCGATCATTTTCAGCCAGAGATAAGCCGTCATCTCGGCATCAGCCAAGGCCCTGTGGTGAATGCCGTCTGTTTTGAGCTGCTTGTAGCTCACCAGGGTCTCCAGGCGGTGATTGGGTGCATCCGGGTACAACCTGCGGGACGCCAGCATGGAACAGGCAAAGTCGTTAGTTCTCCGGTGATGTATCCGCTTCAGCTCCTCATCCAGAAAGCGTGCGTCAAAGGATGCGTTGTGGGCCACGAGCGGGTGTTGATCGATGAATGTCTTCAGCCGTCCCATGACATCCTGGATGGTCGGGGCCGTGGAGAGCATCGTGTTGGTGATGCCGGTATAGCCTTCGATGAAGCTTGATACCCTCATCTCCGGATTCATCAGGCTTTGAAAACGATCGACAATCCGATTGTTTGAAATAAGAACCGCACCGACCTCAATGGTTCTGTCCCCGTATCCCGGAGACAGCCCCGTTGTTTCAAAGTCAATCACCACCGTACTGAAATTGCCCACAAACGCTACCAACCTTGTCTAGTGATAGGGGATGATGCCGACCCGTAATGATTTCGCTGTGAGAATAACCTGCCCCTGGAGCAGGATCTCGCCGTCAGCGATTGCCATGGTTATGGAACTCTTGACGATCCTTCTGATGTCCAGATGGTAGCAGATGGTACCCGATGACGGCACGATCTCCCCCTTGTATTTTACCTCACCGATTCCCAGGGCCCGCCCTTTGCCCTTGTACCCCTTCCAGCCCAGATAAAAACCGAGCATCTGACATAAACCGTCCAGCGCCAGGCTGCCCGGCATGACCGGATCATCCTGGAAGTGACAGGCGAAAAACCATGAGTCCGCGTGCACCCTGAACTCGGCCGCGACCTGACCATGACCATAGGCGCCCCCCTGGTCGGATATGTTCGTGATGCAATCCAGCATCAGCATGTTCGGCAACGGCAGGCGGGGATACTCGACGCCATTCAATGTGCCGCTGCCGCATTTGAGGAGATCGTCCCGGCTGAAGGATGTCTGGGTGGCGGTGACAATGGGCTGCGGAACGGTCATGAATGATCCTTGTGCCTGCGTATGCGGTTATGGGAGGGGCCGGATGGGGTATCACTATAATCACCTGGCAGTTGTATGTCTCCTGAAAAATTGCGGGTCGCTGCCATGTCGTTTTTCTGGAGCGTGATTAGCCCAGCTTGCTGAGAAATGCAGCCACATTCTTCACATCCCGCATCTCACGGAATTCCCGGTAGCCATCGATGGCGTCGCTGTCCAGGCCGCGATAGTAGCGGGGGCGGGCACTCTTTAGTCCTGAAAGGGCCTTGTCGGTGGCATAGTTGGAATCCGTGAGCTTATCCGCCTTGAACTTCAGTTCGAGTACGATACTGAACCCCAGCCGGAACAGGTTTTTTAGATATTCGTTGCTCAGGATTTCCGCTCCCTTCGCTTCATCCCCCTGGCAGAGGTACTCCAGGGCAATGTTCAGGTAGCCGTAGACCCTTTCCACGATCGACTTCATCTGTTCCGGATCGGCGAGATGGGCCTGATCGGCCACCAGGGCCGTGTTTACGAGATAATTCAACTCCATGCGGAAAAGTTCAGAATCCATGAGCAGTATCACCCGCTCCAGAAAGGATGTTCCGCTCAAAAGCGTCACCGGCAGCGTGATCGCTTCACCCGTCTGCAAGAGTACCTTGTTGCTGCCGGGGCTAAACGTGAGCGGGTTGATCCGGGAGTAGATCTCAAGCGCCTCGTCATGGGGCGGAAAGCCCAGGTCGGCCAGGCGTCCTGATTTCAGGTGATAACACTCTTCCTCGGATTCAATATCGATTTCACCGCTGACACTCTCCATGAGCGCCGTGTAGAGGGGATTGTCAAAGCGGCAGACCAGCTCCAGAAAGGAGCCGATTATCCGGGCGTGTTTGGGGTTTTTGAATTTGATCAGGAACACGTCGTCAAAGGTGTGGTCCCAATCGGTCTGACGCTCCTCATCGGTATTGATATCGCCAATCCCCCCGGCAACAATCAGCTCACGCCCCAGAAAAAGGGAGAGCAGGTTGAAATCCAGATGGGGGAGTAATTCCAGGAAATGATCATTACTCCCTTTCAGGATATAGCCGAGATACTCGACCGCCTTGTCTTCCTGAAACGACCAGCCTCTCCAAAGTTCCATATCCAGGATGAAGAGACACTGCCGTGGAGATGCCATCCCCAACAGTTCCATGGCATCGGGAGCGCCAACTTCCTTGAAGAGCCAATACAGCTCCTGTGGCGGCATGGTCCGGGTCAACTGCTGAGCGTCCGGGTCGCCCAAGATCAGGGCCACCTTCTCCTTGGGGAGCACCTGGGTAAGGTAGCCGCGTTTGTCGTCAAATGTAAGAGTACGAAACTCTTCCTCGGCCAGCCTGATACTGCTTGTAGCCGCTGATACCGCAGCTCTTTCAGTGATGCAATTTTCCACTACGCTATTCTCCTTGTTAAAGGGGATGACTGAGGGTTGTCCCCGAATAATTGGTGTAAATCAATAAAACATATAATCACGACAGCAGCTTGACCAGGGCGGTCGGATGCAGTCCAAGTCCCAGAAGCCCGGCCAATCCCATGAGTGCCCCGAACCCGGCGAAGAGCCAGGCCAGGACGAGCAGCTTGCGTTTTCCGGTCAGTGCGGCGATTGCCAGCATGGCCAACGAGATGGAGAGGGTGGCATCGGACAGGTCGAACTGATCGTCCCTGAAGTTCAGGTCATCATACTGTTTTTCGAACCCTTTGGCTTTGTTTGATAAAACGGTTTCTTCAGTTTGATAGCGTTGTATTGAATCCTGATACTGTTTCTGCTGTGCGAGCAGTTCAGAAGCGCCCCTTCCCTGAGCCACGACCTGCAGGGCCCTAACCTGATGTACCCCCAGCTCGGCCAGGTGGTGCTTGATTTTTTTCGCCTGATATTCGTTCCAGGTATCGACCGCATCGGATTTGGCCTGGAGCATGGCCTGGACGATGTTGTCATCCTTGACCTTTGTAATCGCCATGAATACTGAAATTATGGCAACGGTTATGGCGATCCAGTTGTTCAAACGGTTCTTGGCCTCGGATTGATCGAGTCGATCCTGAAGATTACTCATTTCACTCACAGTCAGGTTCTCCTTGTTAGTAAGTTACAAATTATTTTTTGCGTTTTTCAGGCAGAAAATAATTTCGATAACGTACTTATCCTGTTTATCAGGGTTAGGTGAATTGGAGATTATTACGGGGAACAGGGCGGCTTCTGGCGAGACTCGATCAGCCTGCCCGGAAGCACATCCCCGATGGAGAGCTCCACTAACATTTTCGCGGTCAGGGACGCTTCGATCTCTTTTAGCAGGGCGAGGTCAAAAGGTACATGATCCAGCTTGCCTCCCGCCATCCAGCCGTGCCCGCCGGCCGCTCCTATGCCCGCCACCAATCTCTTGATGATCTCTCCCGCATTGAGGAGGGTATCGGTTGTGCGAATGGAGAGTATCACTTCGTCGTTGTAATGTCCCATGCTTAAGACGCTCTCAATCCCCTCCAGCCTGACCAGGTAGTCGGCTATTTCGGAGACCACCTCGGGAAAGCAGATCGCCTGCAGGTTCACCACCAGCAGCTTTCCGTAGATCGTCGCGTTTTCAACCCCGCTGTGAATCGTGCGAAAGTGCTCCACCGGCAGTTTGGGATGGGTGATCTCATACAACAGCCGCTTGTTGGCTACCGGAAAGAGGCGCAGATACGCGTCCCGGTCGGGGCGATTCGCCTCCCGCCCCAAGTCCTGGGTTTCCGATTTGAGCGCGTAGAACAGGGCGGTGGCCAGCTTTGTGCCGATATGGATATGCTGCGCCACCAGGTATTCGTAGAGGATCGTGGCGGTAACACCGTACTCTTCACGGATATCCAGCCAGCGGCAGGCTTTGCTCGCCTCTCGCGGGGGGTGATGATCGATGACGATATCCACCCGGTGACCCGCGGGAAGGGAGTTGTTGCCCGTACCCGGCTGGGTGTCCAGCATGCAGACCACGCTGTATTCATCCAGATTGACCATCTCCAGGGGGATCAGCGTAATCTCCAGCTCCTTGGCCATGGCGATGTTTTCACTGCGCCCGATCATGCCGGAAAAGGTGATTACCGCATCCCGGCTCAGTTTCATGGCCAGCAGATGACGCAGGGCCATGGCCGATGCCAGGCAATCCGGGTCGGGATTGTCATGGATGATGATGATGGTCTTGCCCTTGCCCCGCAGCCATTCCAGCATCTCGTCGGAATGTTCTTTTGAGTGCCGCAGGCTTTCCGGTACACGGCTGTCAGTAGTCATGAGGTTTTCCATGTGAACGTTTTTCTCAGAGAATGACCCGGCTATCATATCAAACCTGTGGCGAAGCACCAGGTTTTATCTGCGCGAGCTACGTCATTAACCGTATATCTGCGCCTGCTCCGTATCCCAACAGCCTGCTGTTTAGATTCACTCGAAGCGGCCTGTCAAACCATGGCCGGGACTTTGTGCAAAAAAATAATGCAGACCTGAATTTTATATTTTGCATTCATCTTCCTTTAATTTTCCGAATGTTATGTTTTCATCAACGCTCAACAAACGTCGCTTCAACTGCGGCATAGATGAGCCGCTGCCATACTGTACAAAAGGAGAGATACCATGCGAGCAGCCACGATATTTATTACGATACAGAAATATGTGCTTCGTACCATGAGCATGCTGGGACTCGTTGCGACCGAGAAGCGCACCGGTAGCCGCGAATCGGCCGGCATAGCGCCGCACCCGGCCGCACATACGGAAGCCGTCGTGCAGGTCTACGCAGCGAAGGCCAGCAGCTGGCGCGGTTGGCTGGCCATCCATACCTGGATCGCCGTTAAACCGAACGGAGCAACGGAGTATACGGTTTATGAAGTCGATGGCTGGCGGCAATCAAAAGGTTTGCCGGTGTTGCGGATCGAAAATGACCTGCCTGACCGTCATTGGAACGGGAAACGGCCGCAACTACTCAAGGAGTTTCGCGGGGTTGGGGTTGATGCGCTGATCGCCGCGATCGACCGGGCTGCAAAAAGCTACCCCTGGCCCGAGAATTACAGCGTCTTTCCGGGTCCTAATTGCAACTCTTTCACCGCCTGGATCGCTGCCAAAGTTCCTGAATTGGCGCTGGAACTCCCTTCTACCGCCATAGGCAGCGGCTATGTAAACCGACAAGTGTCTGCCGATAAACGACGGCTTTTTGCCGAGCAATTGGGCCGGGAACGTGCTCAATCCCTTAGCCCGCGTACCATCTCAAGTATGGCGTAACAAGCTGAAACCAACAGAGGAAAAGTCGGGGGGCGAGTTTCCAGGTTGTTTGGATTACATCATCAACTTGTCATCTTGGAAGCCAGCCCCCATAGGGTTCCCCGTGTCAATCTTGTGAGTACGGCTTTTTAGTTAAAATCCAAAAATGTTTTCATGCCCCAGTAATCCCCCATGTACGCCCCATCACGAATTTTCCTGCCCCTTCTTCCCATCCTTACCGTCTGCCCCTGTGTGCCACTCAAAACTGCCTGTCGAACCATGCCCGCGAATGAATGCTTTTTCGCCCCCCACTACCTGATGGGCCTGTTTACCAGCGACCCGGAGGTCATCGCCAAGGGGAGAGTCTTTCTCAGGCTGATGGCCTTCGACCAGGTGCCCCGGGCCGTATCCTTCGTCTATGCCGGGAGCCTGCGCGGGACCGGGGATACCTTCTACGTATTTATCGTGACGCTGGTCGCCATGTGGGGCATCCGCGTGGCGCTTTCCTGGGTGGCGGAAAAATGGCTGCATCTCTCGTTGTATATGGTCTGGGATGTGTTTTTGATCGACTGGTATTTCCGGGGGGTGGCCTTTGCCTGGCGCTATCGGTGCCGGATCTGCATAGTGTCGTGATGTAGCCGTCGGGTCGGTTGTTATTGTTCCTCAAATTTGTAGCCAACGCCGTACACGGAATTGATCAACTGATTGTCGGGAGTAACGGCGGCAATCTTTCGGCGCAGTTTTTTGATATGGCTGTCGATGGTACGGTCGGCTACGACCCGCTCATCGGGGTAGATCCGGTCCATCAGAGTCTCCCGGCCGTAAATGCGTCCCGGGGTGGCGGCAAGAAATTGGAGCAGCTTGAATTCAACGGCGGTCAGATCCAGGTCATGGCCATGCAGTGTCGCCCGGTAGCGCGACTCATCCAAGATCAACCCCGTCGCCGGAATCATTGCCCCGCCAGCTGCCCTGCGCAGCACCGCCTTAACCCTGGCCACCACCTCGCGCGGGCTGAAGGGCTTGCACATATAATCGTCGGCCCCCAGTTCCAGGCCGAGCAGACGGTCAATCTCTTCCACACGGGCGGTAGTCATGATGATCGGCAACGAAGAAAATGCCCGAATCTCCTTGCAGATCTCCAGTCCCCCCTTGCCCGGCAGCATCAGGTCCAGCAGGATCAGGTCGGGATGGTGTTCCCGTACCCAGGGCAGCACAATAGCGCCGTCACCCAGGCAGACGGGACTGAAGCCCGCCTGCCGCAGGTAATCGGCCAGCACTCGGGCCAGTTTCTCCTCGTCTTCCACGATCAGTATGGTCTCAGCCATGCTCGCTCACGCCCCAGCCTTCGGCAGTTCAACCCGAATCCCCACCCCGCCCAACTCCGATGAATATGCGCTGATGTTGCCTCCATGGGCCTCGACAATATTACGGCAGATTGCCAGGCCGAGACCGGCGCCGCCGGTACCGCGGTTGCGGGAGGATTCCACCCGGTACAGCCGTTCAAACAGTCGCTCCAGTTCCGACGGGGGAACCCCCGGGGGCGAATCCCGGAAATGGAGTAGCACACTGGTGCCAAACTGTTGCAAGGCGACCTGCAACCTGCCGTTCGGATCGGTATAAGTGAGGGAGTTATGGAGCAGATTGGCCAAGAGCTGCTGCAAGCGTTCCCCATCACCAAAAACAATCGGAGGGGTTTTCTCATCGATTGCAAGCTCAAGGTTGATCCCTTTCGCTGCAAACTCAGACCGGTATCCGGCCACGCTATCCCTGAGCAGATCGGCCAGATCAAGTCTTTCTTTCCGGTAGGTGAGTGCACCAACGTCTGACAGGGAGAGCTGGAACAGGTCGTCTACCAGTCTGGCGAGGCGCAGTACTTCACCATGCAGGGAGTGAAGCGTCTCCCGGTTTGGTTGGCGGATGCTGTCTTGCAGCGCCTCGATCTCGCCTCGCAGCACTGCAAGCGGGGTCCGCAGCTCGTGGGAGATATCGGCAACCCATTGGCGCCGATTCAGTTCGCTTTTTTCCAGGGCCAATGCCAATAAGTTGAAATCATTGGCAAGCTTGCCCAATTCGTCGTCAGACGTGACCGGTACGCGGACGGTAAATTTGCCTGCCGCCAGTTGATGGGTCGCTTCTTCCAACTCGCTGAGCGGCCGCACCAGGCGTCTGGCCAGGAGCAGTGCCAATGCCGCCGACAGTAGTACCAGCACCCCGGCGATCAATGCAAAGGTCCACTTTTGCTCTTTCAGAAAACGTTGCTGCGGCGCATCGGAAAGTTTAGTTCGTGGAAGCAACCCCAGGTATCCCACCACCCGTCCCTGGCAGGTCAGGGGGGTGGCGCTGTTGTCAATCGGTTTTGGCACACGGCTTAGCAGAACCTTTTTGTCGGCATCCAGCAGAAACAGGCGCTGGTCAAAATGTCGGATCATATGTGGCGATAACGGTCTCGGTTTATGAGCACCATCATGTTCGGGCGGCGGCCCATCGGGCGTTTTCTCTCCCGGCGGTCGCGTTGTTTCGGGCAGGGATTCGGCAACCAATCGCCGCCACTGGGCCGGTTCGCGCCGGATAAACTCCCAGCTCTGCTCGATCCGATACCGGCCCTCAAGTTTGGTCGCCAGGCGGGATATGCCTGATTTTTCCGTTGTATTGACAAACTTGAGAAAGCCCCTGTCGAGGCTCCACTGCATGATCAGGGCCGAGCTGGTCACAGCCAGGCCGGCTGCCATCAGGATTGCCAGAAACAGCTTATGCGTGACACCGATCCTCATAATCTACCCCCGCCATTCATTTTTATCACAGGTTGCTGAACAGAAAATACGTCATTGTGAGCGCTGGCCGTATTTCCTCATTTCTTCCACATTTGTTGCACATTCTCCTGATAGTTCTATACGCAGATACAGCAACACCCTCTGCAGGGTGGCGTCAAAAGCATGCAGGAAAGGAGAACGGGATGAATAGGAAAGCGATGTTGGGAGTTGTGCTGGCGGGGGCAGTGATCGCCGGCTTGAGTGGTGCGGTCATGGCCGGTCCCGGACCGGATGGCGGTTGCGGAGGTCCGCCTCCGGGTATGGGAATGGGGGCGGCTGGATTTGAGGGGCGCATGGCAAAGGTCCTCAAGCTGAGCGATGCGCAGCAGAGCCAGATCAAGACTCTGCAGGATGCGGAGCGTGAGCAGGATAAGGCGCTCGTTGACAAGATGCACGAGAACAGAAGGTTGTTGCAGCAGGCCGCCGAGGCAACCACCTTTGATGAGGCCGCGGTACGCACCCTAGTCGCTGACCAGGCAACCACCGAGGCGGCCCTGATTGTCTCCCGTACCAAGCTGCAAAGTCAGATCCAAGCCCTGCTGACCACGGAACAGCGTGAGCTGCTCAAGAATCTCAGACCAGATATGGATCGGCAACCGCCGGCGCCTGTGGACAAGTGATCCGGGTATCTTCCATGGAAACGGAGGCGCTGATGAGTGATCGCAGACGTATTCGGGGAGACACCTATCCCAGGCTGATCAACCGGGCAATCAGGCGGCATGAAAAATACCGGGAAGGGATGATGGTGGAGTTGGTGCCGCGTGATGTGCGGTCCGAGGGGTATTCGATCGTCTGCAAGGTGCCGGACGTATTCGAGGTCGTCAGGGATGCCGTGGCAGAGGTAGATGCCGAATTTTTTCCGCTGAGTGATGTTGCCCACGGGAGATAATTTTATTTGGGTGGCGAGGCGCCATGTATCTGTCTCGGGAAGGGAGATCAGAATGGAATTAATCGGTCAAACAGTGGAAAATCGCGCCACGCACCTACCGGTCGTGGAGGTGCTGGGCATGGTGGTGACAGAGATAAACCGGGCTTCCGCCGCGCGCAGCGGCATGGAAATGGCGGCCGGACTCATCGTCAAGATGGTCAGATGTGGCGGGGTGGCCGATCGTGCGGGGGTAACAAACGGCGATATTATTGCGGAAGTTGATGGAAATCCGGTTCAGACAATCAGGGACCTGCACCGCGCTCTCGCGGCACATGCGGATTATGAACCGTTACGGTTTTTGTTTCGTCGTGTGGGAGCAACGCGTTTTATGGCTCTTCCCTGTCAAGGCGGTTTGCTTGGAGAATTTGCACGTTTCGATGCATGCCCGACGTTCGGGCGTTTCATCTGTTGATGGTATTACCCGGTTGGCATGCTGACCGGGATGGGACTACTTCCGCTGAGTCAGGAGAGACGCCGTAGATGGAAGCATGCCGATTTCTCTCCGATGAAAGGCACGCCGTCCGGCCGTGTTGTTACTGCAAAGACTCCCTGATCTCCTGTCCCGGACTGACGAAGGATATGCCCTGTCCTCCCGAGGTGCCGATCATGACGCACTCGATGACCGGTGTGTTGATGATTCGATCAGCCTCCCAACGGACGATGAAATTGGCGCCGAAGCCTCCGCTGTCATCTCTTTCTCCTCGATCTGGATATAGGTCGAGGCCAGTGGCCCCAGTATCCGTGGCCGATCCAGATAGCGCCGGACCAGCTTCCCGGCGGTATTGTAGTAGTCGATGGCGGTAATCCGCAACGCCGCCGAAGGATCGGGACTCCTGACGGCCAGGGTCGCCTCCAGCTGAAGAGGACGTTTGCGGGGGGCGCTGAAGACATTGGAGTAGACCGGCACATACACGGTCTGTTTTTTGGCAAGCCTGATCTCGGCCGTCGCCGACCAGCAGCTGGCGGGGGCAATCCGACAGACAGCCAAAGTGCGCTTACCATGAATACGCCCAAGATTCTCCCATGATTCCTCCTTTCCTCTCTCGTAATACCGATGAGAACCTCGTGTGCAACGTCAGCGCGCTTCACGCCTAAAAAAGTCTGCTCGCCGCCGCAAGCTGCTCCAGCGCTCCCAAGAGCAGCACAAGGTTGTTCTCCTGCAGTTCCCACACGGGATCGGGGTTTGGCACAACCTCGTCGCCCCGTTTGATAACCAACACCGTTGCGCCGGACATGGTTCTGAAAAAAATGATGCTGACCTGTTTTTTTCACTCCGCATTCATCTTCCTTTAATTTTCGGAATGTTATCTTTTCAACAACGATGCAACAAAGGGACGTTATTACGTGAATTCGTACAGAGAAAGGAGCAGAAAAATGGGACACAAACTTTCGGGATCAATATTTCAAGCGGTCGAAAAACAATACGCCACCTACGAATATTATCGGGACACGGTAGCGAAATCGGGGTTAACGATTGCGGACCTGAAACGAGTCATTGAAAACGAGGAATATCATCGTTTGCCGAGTGTTGTGACGCTCGATTTTAAAGTCAGTGCCGCGAAAATCAACTTGCTGAACAACCTGGATCGTAAAGATGGCACCTTCATGGTTTCCAGCAGCACCTCCGGCGATATCAGCTACATCTATTGTTCACAATCGGATCTGGATTATATCGCCTCCTTCTATACCAAGGGGAGCGAATTCAGCGACTCGGAAAATGGTTTCATTTTTATACCACCTGTCGAGATGTTGCATAAAAGCTATTCAAAATTATCACTGCATGGAAAACCGACCATTTCAAGGATGATACCCGCCTATCGGGGAGCTGAAAAACATTTCAACATGAATGACATGCTGTCAATCAATCTGCCGGTATATCTGAAAAACAAACTTACAAATACCAGCTCGATCAATATGTTTCAGTACCTGAATGTCAAAAAACTGGAAAAAATCGCCAGCCGGGATGCCTCACAAGATAAAACCATCACGTTTGTCGGTTTGTTGTTTCTTATGAATGCGTTTATCAAAGAGAACGCCGAACAACTCAAGGCATTGAACCTGACGGTTAATGTTGCCACTGCTGGCGGCGGCTGGTCCGGGCGAAAGGGAAAATTCGTCATGGAACCGATCTCAAAACCGGGGTTTGTTAAACAGTTTGGTGAACACTTCAATATGAAAAACAACAGCAAAATTTCCGATGTCTATTCTTTTTGCGAGAGTCCCGTGTCACACCGGGGATTTTACGAAGATGAATTGCAAGATTATCGCTATCGGGTTGACGAAGAATCGATTGTGTATGCCTTGGATCTGAACAGTAGAAAACCGGTCAAAAAGGGTGAAGAGGGGCTGTTTTTAATCATCAATCCGCGTGGGTGCGAATACTCATGTAATGCCGTCGTTCTTCAAATGGATACGATCAAGGTCCTGGAAACCTATGACAACGGCAGCGTCAAGGAATTTACCCAGGTACGACGAGTGGAGGGGTTGCCGGCTGAAGGATGCGCCTACAAGGCAAACGAAATTATCAAGACCGCCTGAATCTGAATATTGTCAAAACCTTGCTTCAACTGCGGCGTAACTGCTGCTTGCACGATCTGTACAAAAGGAGAGAAACCATGCGACCATCTAACCTATTTATAACCATGCAGGATTATGCGCTTCGTACTCTGAGCATGCTGGGACTGATTGCGACCGAGAGACGCAACGGCAGCCGTGAGTCGGCCGGCATAGCGCCACACCCGGCCGCACATACGGAAGCCGTCGTGCAGGTTTACGCAGCGAGAGCCAGCAGCTGGCGCGGCTGGTTGGCGATCCATACCTGGGTTGCCGTTAAACCGAGCGGAGCAACGGAGTATACGGTCTATGAAGTCGATGGATGGCGGCAATCCAAGGGTCTGCCGGTTTTGCGGATCGAAAATGACCTGCCTGACCGCTACTGGAACGGGAAACGGCCACAGTTACTCAAAGAGTTACGCGGGGTTGGGATCGATACACTGATCACCGCGGTCGACCGGGCGGCAAAATGCTACCCCTGGCCGGATACTTACAGCATATTCCCCGGTCCCAACTGCAACTCTTTCACTGCCTGGATTGCTGCCAGGGTTCCCGAACTGGCGTTGGAACTACCTAATACCGCCATTGGCCGTGGTTATGCGTCCAGAATAGCTTCTGACGATAAGCAAAATAAGTTCAACGGTCATGAGGGGCGGCACGGTAATCAATCGTTTGGCAGTCGCGCCTTTTCAATTATGGCGCAGCACATGTAACTGGGGGGAATTCCGCTTGTTAGCCTGGAAACCTGTCCCGCTTCAGGTTTCCCTATCAGAAAGGAGTTTGTCATGAGAAAACAGACGATACATGTTTGGAAAAACTGTCTATGGGCATTTGCCGGCTTTTTGCTGGTGACATGCATCTCAGTGCGTCCCGCGATGGCGGCAGCCGCGGAGAAATCGGAGGCCCAGTCGCTGATCGATAAATCCAAGGCGTCTTTCAGCGACCTGATGAATGATGAAAACTTCTCCTTGTTGCACACGTACCTGAAGAACGCCAAGGCGGTACTCATATTCCCACAGGTCCTCAAGGCCGGGTTTTTCCTGGGTGGTTCGGGGGGCAGCGGTGTGCTGCTGGTCCGTAACGAGGCTACCGGAACCTGGAGTGATCCGGCTTTCTACACGCTTGGCTCGGTGACCTTCGGTTTTCAGATCGGAGGGGAGGCCGCGGAGCTGGTGATGGTGGCGGTCAACCAGAAAGCGATTGATTCATTGCTCTCATCATCCGTGAAGCTTGGGGGGGATCTGTCCGTTGCCGTCGGACCGGTCGGCGGTGGGGCAAAAGGGTCGCTGACGATCCCGGAGATAAGGGCGGATTTTGTCTCCTTTGCCAGATCCAAAGGGCTCTATGCCGGACTTAATCTGGAAGGTTCCGTGATGCAGGTCAGGGATGGCCTGAATAATTCGTACTACGGGAAAAGTGTGACACCGAAGGAGATCCTGATCGGTAAAGAGGTCAGCGCAGCCGGCGCCAACGAACTGCGTGCGGTTTTGGAAAAAGCGTTGGCCAAGTAATTAAGCGACAAATGTGGAAAAAGAGGTGGGCTTCCTGGATGCCAAGCTGTAATCATCAACTTGCTATCCTGGAAGCCTGCCCATCACGTAATCATTCTCCAAAAGACGCTCATCCAGAAAGTTCTTCAGTAGCAAGGCGCTGTTGTGTTCCTGATCGTGCGCACTGTAGAGTAGTGTAACGTCTCCCTGGCGGGCAGCGTCCAACAGAGGTGTTACGGCTGTGGTATTGTTCTTCAATTCCGCGGTGTATCGTTGCCGGAATTCTTCCCATTTGGCCGGGTCATGTCCGAACCACTGCCGCAGGGCAGCGCTGGGCGCCACATCCTTCAGCCAGCCGTCCATGGCCAGGCTTTCCTTCTTCATCCCCCGTGGCCATAACCGTTCCACCAGAAATCGCCTTCCGTCACGGCTGTCCGCCGATTCATAAACCCGTTTAATCTGTATCATCTGGTATGTCCGTCCGTTTCATATTTGGGTTCTCGCTGATTCTCAGCGATAATCAGTGTGCCACTCTCGCCAACTCATCGAGCAAGGCCTTATGAAACATTGCCGGGTCTTCGATCTGCGGCGCATGCCCGAAACCGGGAAACTCGATCAAACGGCCGTGCGGAATACTCTTGATGACGTGCTTACCCAGCAGCTTATAGCGACCGATTTTTGCCTTAACTTCCGCTGGGGCAATGTCACTGCCGATGGCGGTCGTATCGGCATCACCGAGCATCAGGGTGGTCGGTACTTTCAGCAGAGGAAACTCATACACGACCGGCTGGGTAAAAATCATGTCGTAGATCAGTGCCGAATTCCAGGCGACCACTGTGTGCCCCGGTCCCTGATTGAGCCCGGCCAGCATATCTACCCAGCGGTTGTATTCCGCTTTCCAACGCCCGCCGTAATAGACCGATTTCTCGTACTGGCGCACTCCATCGGCCGACAGTTTCAATTCCCGTTCAAACCATTGGTCCACGGTGCGATAGGGTACGCCTAATGCTTTCCAGTCCTCCAACCCGATGGGGTTAACCATGACCAGTTTTTCGACGGCTTGCGGATACATCAAGGCAAAGCGGGTCGCCAGCATCCCCCCGGTTGAGTGCCCAATCAGTGTCGCACGGGACACACCCAACTGCTTCAACAATGTCATGGTGTTGTAAGCAAGTTGCTGGAAGCTGTAGTGGTACTGCGCCGGCTTGGTCGAGGTACAGAAGCCGATCTGGTCAGGCACGACTACCCGGTAGCCCGCCTCGGCCAGGACGGAAATCGTGGTTTCCCACGTCGCGCCACAAAAATTCTTTCCATGCAGCAAGACAACGGTGTGTCCATTGGGCCGCCCTTTGGGGGTGACATCCATGTAACCCATCTGAAGCTCCTGCCCTTGAGATACAAAGCGGAAATGGCTCACTGGGTAGGGATACGGAAACCCTTCAAGTTCAACTCCATAACTAGGGGCCGTAGCTTCTGCCCAGGCAGTGCCGGAAACAGCGAGTAACTGAACTGCCAAAAACAGGTAGATCAAATGTCGCATGGATGACTCCTTTGGAAAAATCGGATGCCCAGTAAGCGGTTGTTGAATAAAAACAGTTGTCCACGAAATACACGAAAAATAAAACCAGTTTGGTGAATTCCTGTTTGGGTGGAATGATTTAAGTTTTCGTGTTTTTTCGTGTCTTTCGTGGACAAAAAATCCGATTTACGCATTATCCGTTTTGCTTTTCGCTTTTGGCTTTCGCCGCCGGCGCCTCTTTTTCTTGCGCTCTGGTACCTCGGTTTCTGGGGTAAGATCATCAGGCAACCCCACTGGCGCCTGCTGTTGTGCCTGCGCTTCCCACCAGTCGAGTTGTTTGGCGACGTCCTTCTTGTCGCCGCGGGTGATCCGGCAGTATTCGATGATCTCATTGAAATCACGGCGGGCGATGAACGCATCCGGCCGGCGGCCGGGGATCTTTTTCAGGCGCGTCTGCTGGCTGATGATGTCGCGCAGCGCGATGGCGACGCGGTTCATGATCATCACGGTCGGGCAGGTTTCTCCCATGAACTCCGCGATGGCCGCATCGACACTCTGCTGCCAGGGCGCACCCAGTCGGCGGAAACGCTCCGCCTTATCGTCGATGTATTCGCCGAAAATAAGCGCCAAAAGGAGCGGCGGGGAGACCTTGCAGCCCTGCTGAATGCGGGAATCCACATAGTCGAGCATCAGCCCGAAGCGGGTATGGGGAAAGCCTTCGCTTTCGGAGTCGAGCCAGTTCGAGAAGGCCGGGAACAGCGCCGCAAAGAGTCCGGTCTGGCGGAGCAGTTCGTAGCACGTGGCCCCCTCGCCGGAGAGAAACAGTTTCAGCATCTCTTCGTAGAGCCGCGCCGGCGCAGCCCTGACGATGGTATCGGCGGCGGCCACCAGCGCCTGGCGGGTGCTCTCCTCGATGGTGAAGCCGAGCAGGGCGGCAAAGCGCACCGCCCGCAGCATGCGCACCGGGTCTTCCTGGAAGCGGACCGAGGGGACGCCGATAGTGCGGATGATGCCGGCGCCCAGGTCGGCCAGGCCGCCGGTGTAGTCGATAATCGAGAAGTCGACGATATTGTAGGCCAGCGCGTTGACGGTGAAGTCGCGGCGCAGGGCATCCTCTGCCGGGGTGCCGTAGACGTTGTCGCGCAGGATCATGCCGTCATCGTCCTTCAGCGAGCGCGGGTGCCGCTGGCGCTGTGAGGACTCGTCAGCCGATTTCGGTTCGGCCTCAGGCTCGTCCGCAGCCTGGGAGCGGAAGGTGGCCACCTCGATGATCTCATCCTGGTAGTGGAGGTGGGCGAGGCGAAAGCGCCTCCCGATCAGGCGGCAGTTGCGGAAGAGCCGCTTGACCTCGTTGGGCGTGGCGTTGGTGACCACGTCGAAATCCTTCGGTTCTCGCCCGAGCAGGAGGTCACGCACACAGCCGCCGACGAGATAAGCGACATAGCCGTTGTCTTTCAGGCGGTAGAGGGAGCGCAGGGCGTTCGGGCTCATCAGCTTGCGCGAGAGACCATGCTCCTGGCGGGTGATGATCACCGTGCTGTTCTTTTTATTTTTCATCCTGTTATGGCCACCACGTATTCATTTGTTGTCACAGCTTCAATAGTAAGGGAACGTATGCAGAGTGCAAGAAGTCAGGTCACATCATAATAGAGGTGTTTTATAGTATGGGATTGTACCCATGGCAATTGTTGTATACCATGGGCGCGCATGCCATTGGCAATTTTTTCGACCGCTGCTACCTCAAGGAGGGAATTCATGAACCGTACTCTTCACCCTATCATTGCACTCACACTGCTCATGCTGGCCGGTCAGGCGTCGGCCGCCGAGTTTGGCGGAATTCGCGAGCTGTATGTCGGGCCATCCATCTCCTATTTTCATTGGCAGGAATCGGTCGCCGGGCAGAAGGTCCTGACCGAAGAGGGGCCGATGTACGGGGTCGACGGCGTGATTGCCCTTGATCTGCTCAAGACGGAACAATCAGGCTCCCTGACCCTCAAGAACAAGGCCGGGCTTTTCGGCGGCCTGGTCTATTACGACGGCCAGACACAGGCGCCCAGTAACCTGCCGGTCAAAACCGACGTCATTTACCTGGGGATAAAAGAAGAGCTTGCAGTCGGCTGGGCCGTGCCGCTCGGCGACGGATACCTGGAGCCGTTTGCCGGGCTCGGCTACCGTTGGTGGGTGAGGGATTTGCAGGATTCCACCACCAACAATGGCACCACCACCGTGAAGGTCAACGGCAGCACCGAGAGATGGCAGAGCGCCTACACCAAGCTCGGAGCTACCCTGTCTTACCCGCTCAACAAGGATTGGCGCATTTTTGTCGAAGGTGGTGGCAAATACCCGTTCTACAACAGCAACTCCAGCGATAGTGCCGGTTTCGGGACCATGACCGTTCACCCCGAACCGCGCTGGTCGGCCTTTGCCGAACTCGGCGCCCGCTCTAAAACGCTTCGGCCGGCACTGTTTTATGAAGGATACCGCACCGGACAGTCCCCCATGGTGCGGATCAGTCCTACCACCGGTGTATTCCAGCCGAAATCCGATGAGGATCTTGTTGGAGTGAGTTTTTCCTACTGTTTCCGCTAGGGATTTGCAGCGCAGTCTTCGGGGCAGGATGGGGCAAACGGGCCGGTAGTGTCAGATCTGACGACGGGGTCATGGTTTTAAAGTTACTTTTAAGTAATTTTAAAAACTTGATCCCGTGTCTCGTTTTAAATGGTTGAAGGCTTTGCTGGGAGCAAAGCGCACTCAGCGCAAGCCAAATGTTTAGACTCCGCGTGCCGTTCTTTCCTTTTTAGCCTCCGTGATAATTTCGGAAAGTATTTCAGAGACATCTTTCGGTTGCTTTTTAAGCTGGGTGATGCAGATATCGAGTACACGTTTGTGCTGGATAGCATTTGATGTTAGAGACCACCTCGCAGAACCTCCAACAAGAAGCCGGGCTACATCCCCTTTGATTGTGGAATAGGGAAGAACAGAAATTACCTGAAGGACATACTTTTCATCGCCAGTTGCCATGAATGCTCCCCATAACATATCCAGGATATCTGGCGAGTTAACTGGCAATTTATCGATATCTGGTGGATCTGATTTTAGCAGGCCAGCATATTCTTGAATTCCGTTAGTGTGCTGGATCGCAATAAGCTTCTGTAAGTGTATTTTTGACTCTTTCGTGTTTGCCAGCCAGAGAGAACGAAGCAAAACTTGTTGTTCTTCAGTCGAAAAATTAGCGAAAGCCCTTAGCGAAAGTTCAATGGTCGTAGGTGTGGATCGAAAGATACTGGAGAAAAAGGAAGCGAGTGGGGCGCCTGCGGATTCATTTTTGAGGTGCCCGAGCTGTTGCAGTGTTTGGATAGCTAAAGAAATTTTCTCAGGGGAAGGGTGAAGATAATAGTAGGTCATCCATTCGTTTAGTGCCTTTTCTGACATGGGTGGTTCTGTAGCAGCCGTAGCCGCTGAAAGCGTAAACTTTGACTTCAGGGGTATGGAAATATGACGATTGTTGTCGTGAACAGTCACGTCTATGAGCCATTCGCCGAGAGGATCTGTCGGCTCGCCGATGAAACGTATAACAGACTCAGTTAAAAAAGTATTGGTTGCTGGACCAATTAACTTACCAGTGAATCCTTTGAGTCCAAGTTGTTCAGTTGTCTGAGCGTTTGGACGAGTTATCTTTACATCACATGTCACGTCAACAGAACCGTCAGTATCAAGCTTGGGATTTGCAAAAAAGATAAGTAGCGTTGCTTGCTCGCCTATTTTCAGTTTCTCAACAGTCCTGAATTTTGGACTGGTCTCCGCAGGGGTATTCCACTTGTTTTCCCAATCGGCATCTTGGGTAATAATTACGGATGCACCAAACCCGTTGATGGCTTTACGTGTGTCAGTATTAGAAGCAGGTTGGCCGTCTTGACGCCATCCAATCTGATCGTCTGGAGATGCCAATGCAGTTGATGCTGACACAAAAACTAATAGCAATAAGAGTATGAATTTCATAGTTACTTTTACCCCTGTCTTCCTTGTGTTAACTTCTTGTCATCCGATCAATCAGCGTTGCGTGCTGCGGGAATAGCGCCGTCAGTGCGGTTTAGTCGGCCATTTCGAAATCGTTGAAATCGAATCCGGGAGCCACGGTTCAACCCACCAGGGAATACGTTCCCGAGGTTTCCGCTCCGAACCATCAGCCTGCCGGAACAACTGCCTGGAAGCGTTCCCCTGTCCCGCCTCAGTCGGAACTGGACTTTCAGGCTCTTTGATCTAAGGGTTGCTTACCCTGATTTGAGTTCTAAATCGGAATAAAAGAAAAACCGTCAGAATAAGTCCAACTACCGCAACTGGCAGATAACCGGAAATCAGCAGGTAGGAAAAGCCAATCAACGGGTATAGCGCCACTCTGATCGCCGCTTTTAGCAGGGGCATGTCCTTAATGTAGTTTGCTGCTGCTGGACCGGTGCGATAATACCAGCCAACAAACTTCCGCCCAGGAGTATTGGTCAGCAAATACCTGTCTCGAAATTGCCGAAGGATTTCGACCTGCCCGGCCATTGGCGAGCCAAATGCCATCGTAGCGATAAAACAACCCCCTTTGTCGTAGTTTCTTGTCGTAAAGGATGTCGGGGTTGAAGCTGAAGAATCTATTCCCCGGTCATCCCGATAGATCACCTGCCAGAAATACTGTGTGTTTGCTTGAAGGGTGCCGGCGGGAACCGTAAAAGAATTTTTGTTGGCTGCATCGAAGGAACCGGCATAGACGCTGTCGCCGGAAGCATTTTTGATGATCCACTGACTTGCCTGATGCGTATCGCCGTCATCATCCACAAACTCCGCTGCGAAAAGCGTTACGGGCAGGTATGTGTCCGAGCCCTCGGCAGGCGACACATTTACCGGTTGAGCCGGTCTCGTGTTTGTTTGTGCGGAGAGCGGGATATTTCTGGCGACTCCGGCAGACAGCACGTGTAGTTCCCCCGGATCGGGTGTCTTCCCCACATGTCCCGTATATGTTACCTGGAAGTCAGCCGAAGCTGCTGATTCCAGCATTGAAACGCTGGGCGGGGAGACTGAATAATTCCGGTTTGTTACGGTGAAAGATGGATTTGTTAATGGCAGTGAGCCATTATTCGTGATCGTGAAAGGAAGAGTTTGGGATGGTTGATCGGGAAGTATGAGCATACCGAAATCGGCGCTGGAAGGGTTCAGGACAAACGAGGCGCCGGGCACGATAGCAAAGTGAATGGCATAGACATCCTCCTCGATTTCGCACTCATTCGTGCCCGCCCTGATTCTGAAATACCCGTTTTCACCCCACTCCGGTCCCCATGTGTTTTTGACTATCCAGGATTGTTCAGCATCATCGTAACCGACGATCGTGATGGCATGAATCCCCTCGATATAACCGTCTAAATGGCTGTACACTCCTGATTCATAGAGCATAAAATCTTCATAAATAACATATTGCGCTACCAATGGCCCGTACTGGATAAGCGCTCTTTTTATGGAGTCAACGGATGGTTCAATATGCTCAAAGCCTGTCACCCGATAGGTGTTTTGCTGCATCGGGGCAGCGCAAGCAGCGGCTGTTCCGGTTTCTCCGGAACTGTAGGGAGCAGCGCTTTCAAGTGGAATACCGGTTGTCTGCAGGTATGACATCGCACGGTCGAGGTACCCGCCTCTGCACCCAAAGTTATTGCCATCGCACGATACTAGCGCTTGTTCCGAAAGGTTCAACTCCACATCAGGCGTATGGCTTGTAATGAGTATCATTGATTCAAGAGACGCTGTGGTGGCGATGGCCCAGCATGCGCTGCAGCGAGCCTGTGCTCTGACCCCTGTGACGTAACTGTGGCCATTAACGTTTCGCCAATCAAATTTAGCGGGGAGATTGCCTGCGACAGAATACCGGGACGACTTGGCCTGTGGCTGTGGACCAGGCTTAGCGAACGTTGCCGGCATGAAGAAGCGTCTTTTATCCTCGGGTGGGAGTTTAGACAGGGAGGTTTCCCCGGCAACCCAGTTGGCCCCCTTGTCGCGGATAGCCTCGTTAATAGTTGTCGCATCAAGTGCCAGGAGAGGCGTGGAAACAAACACGAGTAGCAGTGATAAAACAGCATTCATGGCGCATTTTTTCATTGTGCTCACATTTTTCCCACGCTTTTGGAAGTCAGATATTCCCGGAATTCTCCCATTCAGCCGTCAATTGAGGTGATCACCGCTGCGATTGGCTTTGTCTTCGCTGTATTCTCTGATCACAAAGCAGACGACAATATCAATCAGAAACGCTGCGCCAACTGTGAGTTCAAGTTTGAGGAATATGTCCGGACTCCATGGCGTGAACCATAACTGGACAACACCAAGCAGTACTGCCGCCACAAATAGGGTTGATCCGATGAAAATCCCGATTTTCATGGTTGCCCCGCAATCGGTTTAACGACAACCGCCGTCCCATAGCACAGGACTTCGGTGACACCGGACATCACTTCGGTTGCGTCATATCTCATGGAAATTACGGCATTGGCTCCATGCTTTTCCGCCTGAACGCACATGATCTGGAACGCATCTTTTCTGGTCTGCTCACACAGGTTTGTATAAACCGAAATATTACCGCCAAGGATGGTCTGCAGACCCCCCAGAAAAGATCCTACTATTGACCGTGACCTGACGACAATGCCGCGGACCACACCGATGTTGCGTACGACCTCGTGCCCGGGCAGTTCAAGTGCCGTGGTAACCATCTGTACGTTCATCAATTGCCTCCATGGGTAAGGATAAATAGTTGGGTTGAAGTTCTTCTTGGTGATTGCCGTCGTACGCCCGGATGTATCTGCCGCGTCCCGCATCCTTGGCCCGATACATGGCCCGGTCCGCGGCTATCAGCAGCTTGTCGGCGGATGATGTACCATTGCCGATGGCGATGCCGATGGAGGTTCCCAACTGGCACGCTGTATCATGGATGATAAACGGGTGCTGAAAGACCTTCAGACATTTGTTAGCCACCAGCTCCGCCACCTCTTCGGCGTTATCCCCCAGGTCGGAAATCAGGATCACAAACTCGTCCCCACCCACCCGCGCCAACGTATCCTCACCGCGCATCGATTTACTCAAGCGCTCGGCAACTTCGCGCAACGCCGTATCACCCGCCTCATGCCCCAGCCCGTCATTGATCTGCTTGAAACCATCCAGATCGAGAAACAACACCGCAATCTGACCCTGGTGGCGCTGGAGCCGCGCCAGCGCCGATCTCATGCGGTCGGCCAGTAACTGGCGATTGGGCAGGCCGGTCAACGTATCGTGAAGCGCGCTATGTTCATGTTCGGCACGACTTTCGATCAATTTCGACAGAACGCGATTGAATGCCGCCGTCAGGTGGCCGACCTCATCGTTATGTACCACCGGCAACGGCGCGAAAGGTATTTCACCATGGGTCATGCTGTCGGCATGGTAGGCGGCGCTCTTGAGCGGGCGCATCACACGGCGTAACACAAACACCATGATGATGAGGAACAACGGTGCGATGATCGTCGTACTATTCAGAATGAAACGATGCAGGCGGTTGACCGGCGAAAACAGTTCGCTGGTCGGCATGCGTGCCACGACAAACCAGCCGCTGCTCGGCACCGAGGCGATGGCGGCCAACTCTTCGATGCCGAACCTGACATCGATCCCCACCCCACGAAACCCCTTCATGGCCTGATCGTGTTGCGGATGCTTACCTTCCGGCGGAGTCGGCATGAGGGCAATGTTGGCATCCGAAGCACCGACGAACAGTTTATCACGCGGCGACGCGAGCACCAGTCCCCCTGTGGCGCCGACACGGGTGCTATACAACGAATCGAGAAAATTCGGGGAATTAAGAGCCGATACCCCAACCAGAACAGCATGTATTTTGCCGGCACTATCACGTATCGGTATTGCCATCGGCAGCACCGCTACCTTGGAAACACGCCCGATGACGGGACGACCGATGGCGAACGTGCCTTTCAGGGCCTGCTGAAAATAGTCACGATCCGCGAAAGACGTGTCGACAAGATTGGGCACTGCGGGATAACCGGCCAGCGCCACTCCCGATACATTCAGTACTGCCATGCCTTGTGAGAACACTGGATTGATGTCATGGTGTTCACCCAGCCATTGCTGCAACTGTTCCCGGTTGTGCAGCAGCGCCAGCGGAAACCTCAGTGCAACACGTTCCAGCATTTCGCGGCGCTCCACGATGTTGTGGTCGATATTTTTCGCCACATAATTAGCCATAGTCAGCAGTTGCGTAGAGGCCAACTCGGTCACATCTTTGCGCAAGTAGTTGCCGAGCAGGAAAGCCCGTGCAATCCCCCCCACGATGATGAACGCCATTCCCATCATTATCAAACGGGTTGTGAGGCTATTGAAATTTATTCGACCCACCTTTTATGACTCCTGATTGATTATGAGCGTTGTAGGATGTTAAGCCCCGTTAGGGGCGTACGAATGTAGCCGGGGGATTCATCCCCCGGAAGAGATGCCAGATACCTCCACGTCACGTACGTGATGCGATGATTAGTGCCAATCTTCCGCAACACCAAGTCCCCCTTTGATAAAGGGGGATTTAGGGGGATTTGCCTTTGATTGCCGCCAGAAAAATCCCCCCTTGCCCCCCTTTATCAAAGGGGGGTAACACCTAGCGGAAGATTGCCGCTAATTAGGTGATATTTTGCCATAATGACCGAGGAATGAATTCCACGTCTACCATCATTTATGTCCCTACGGGACGTAATGTCAGCTTCTTGTTATCCGATCAATCAGCGCTGCGTGCTGCGGGAAACGTGTTGTTAGTGCGGTTTGGTCGGCCATCTCAAAGTCGCTGAAATCGAATCCGGGGGCCACGGTACACCCTACCAGGGAATACGTTCCTGTGGTCTCCGCTCCGAACCAGCAGCCTGCCGGAACAACCGCCTGAAAGCATTCCCCCAGTTCAGGATTCCCTCCAAGCCGAATCTCGCGGTATTCGCCGGCAGGTGTGATGATATGCACGCTTAACGCTGAGCCGGCGTAGAAGTGCCACATCTCGTCGGACTTCAGCCGATGCAGGGCCGAGAAATCTCCCTGTTCCAGTAGAAAATGGATTGCGGTACAGAAGGATCGCGCCTCGTCGAAGCGGGCGGGGAGGGCATCCGCAGGGATCATTTCCGTGGCGCGATATGTTTCAGCGAACCAGCCCCCTTCGGGATGGCGGTTAAGGTGCAGATGGTTGATCCAGTATGCAGCGTTGTTTTGTGATTGATTTGTGGGCATGTGGTGTCTCATGTCAGGGGGCTGACCGCCATTGGTTTCTTTCATTAGCTGTCGGCTATGCTTGTACTGAACTAGGCTTATCAAACTAGGATTACAGGTAAATGACTGGGAACATAAGCACAGTTAAACCAGCACAATTCACGCTTGTTCCCTCATTCTTCCCCTGATTATGGTTCAAAAAGACCATGCTCCTCGGCATATTGTCGCCCTTTATCTGTTATTAATAAATAAATACCCGTCCTTTGCAAGTATCCGATATTGATTGCTTCGGTATAATATTTGTCAAACTTCAAGCGTGGCATTGCGGTTCTTTTTAAGACTTCATCGAACATTACATGTTCTCTACTTATATTGTTGTAGGCATCAACAACTTCACTCATTATTTGCTTTACCCCATCTGCTGTTCTATCAGGTCGCGCTTCTGTCAATGGACGAAATGGGTTTGTTCCTATCGCTGGTTTCTCGTAAAGCGGAGCTTTCAGAATAACTCTAAGCAGCTCATCAATAGCATATTCAAAATCTTCATCTTTCGAGAAATCTACATACAGTTTCGTTTTAAGAAATGTGGGTACTTTTGGTTCTCCATTCTCCCTTACGATAGGTATTACTTTACTGTCAGAAATTTTGGTTAGAGAAGAAGATGTCATTATCATTTTTTCGTACCCAACTCCGCCTTCGCCTGCATTGGCTTTAAAGACGTAGCGTTTTGTGCATACCATTACTGCGAAATCAGCGGTTTCAAGATTCTGCTCCATGAATTGAGGTAGGTCGTCACCTGGCTTCAAGTCCCATTGATCTAATATGGCATCAATCCCACGGTTTCTTAGGATTGTAGCAAACTCCAACACCCACATTTTGTGAGCTGCAGAGTCATGTGAGTAAGATATAAATACTTTGGGGGGGATCATAAAGTCTCCTTTGTTCAACGTGGGAGAGCAACACCATCACCAGTCACTTATGGGGTTGATCATGATGGTTAAAACTGCCTTGCATAGTCACATGGAATCACTTTGAATTGATAGTCAGCGGTACGCGGAAAATACCCAAGAACCTTGCCGTCATCCAAGAATAGCACACTCTTTGCCTCGGATGCCCAGGAGTCTGTGCATAGATGGTTCTCGTTGAAATCTGCCCAAACAGCAAATTCCCTGACTGTTGGTTTAAAAAACTTTGAGATATTGTATCCAAGAGAGAGAAGCACAGCACCGGCTAAAACTGCAAAACAGAGATAACTAATCTTCTTTATCCATCCTTGGATTGGCACTGCAAAAGACAGATAGATAAGATAAAATGGTATTACCAAGGCTACGGTAATATTAAATAGGTCAAGTGCACTGCCCATTACATGTGGGCGGTAAAGAAGTCCAAAAGGCGTGAACAAAACCGTTAGAACTGCCGACGTAATACCGAAATACCGTGCATCTAGATTGAACAGTTCGTTTATGAGGTCACCAGACCATTTGCGGCCATACATTCCGTAGCAAAATACAACCGCAAGAGCGAATGTTCGCAAATGCCAGATTTCGAACCAACTTCGAATTTTCTTACCAGTATCAGCCAGACCAATCCAAAGAACAATAAGGATAAATGGCATCGCACCCGTAATAGACAGAGCAAAGAATAACAAGATACCCCATTTGCTCCATATGGCAGCAATGAGCAATCCAACCCAGAACACTAGAAGTTTCTTTGTGATGCTAGTAAACGAAGATATGGTAGGCATTACCGTCATGTATCTTTTCCTTATTTTAATTGCGACCATCTCGTAATTGACCGCTTCACGCGCACGCGTGAACCAGTCATCTATCCAAATACAACATTTCGCCTGTGAACAAACGCAAACCGGCGCCCGGAGGTTATCCGCGGCGCCGGTTGTGTTTCAGCGTTCAGTCAGTATGTCTGTCTCTCTTATGCACATTCCGAGTATCCACACACGTGGCAGACGGAACAACCACCTTCGTGCTCGACGATGCCGCCGCACTCGGGGCAGGCGCCGCGCTCCTGGACGACCTTCTCGGTGTTGATGTCATAACCGTTGTTGATCATGTGGTCCTGAATGGCCTTGGCTACCGCGTCGGCGCAGGAGGTGACGCGGTTCTCGCCGAAACCGGACGGGCAGTGGCAGGAGATGCCCAAGAGCTGCTTGACCACCTGACGGGCCTGTACGCCGCTGCGCCAAGCCAACGATACCATGCGGCCGATGGCCTCGGACTGGGAGGCGGCGCATCCGCCGGCCTTGCCCATGGTGGTGAACAGCTCGAAGAGGCCGTTGGCGTCCTCGTTGATCGTGATGTAGAGCGGGCCGCAGCCGGTTTGCATCTGGTGGGTCTGACCCTTGAGCGCCTTGGGACGCTCGCGCTTGATGGCCTTCTTGTCGTCCTCCACCGGTGTGGCTGCCGTGGCGACCTGTTCTTCCTTCTTGGCGTTGGCGGCGGTGGAGAGCACCTGCTCGTCGCGGGAACCGTCACGGTAGATGGTGACACCCTTGCAACCGGTTTCGTAGGCCATCATGTAGACCTTCTCCACGTCGTCGATGGTGGCGCTCTGCGGGAAGTTGACCGTCTTGCTGACGGCGTTGTCCGTGTGCTGCTGGAAGGCGGCCTGCATCTGGATGTGGTCGTTGGGGGTGATGTCGTGGGCCGTGACAAAGGCTTCGCGCACATCCTGCGGTACTTCGGGGATGTCCTGAACCGTGCCGTGCTCGGCGATCTTCTTCATCAGCTCTTCCGAGTAGAAGCCGCGCTCCTTGGCGATCTGCTCGAAGTGCGGGTTGACCTCGACCATGACGTTCTTGTCCATGACCGTGCGGATGTAGGAGACGGCGAAGAGCGGCTCGACACCCGAGGAGGCGTTGGCGATGATCGAGATGGTGCCGGTGGGGGCGATGGTGGTGACGGTGGCGTTACGCATGGCGGGCGCGCCTTTTTTGTCGAAGATCGAACCCTTGTAGTTGGGGAACGAACCGCGTTTTTCGCCCAGTTTCTGCGAGGCCAGGTGTCCTTCCTCGTTGATGAACTTCATCACCTTTTTGCCCAGCTTGACGGCTTCCTCGGAGCTGTAGGGGATGCCCAGCATGATCAGCATATCGGCCCAACCCATCAGGCCCAGACCGATCTTGCGGTTAGAGTGGGTCATGTCGTGGATCTGTTGCAGCGGATAGTTGTTGGCTTCGATGACGTTGTCCAGGAAGTGGACCGCGTTGACCACGACCTCTTTGAGCTTCTTCCAGTCGATGGCGCCGTCAATGACGAACTTGCCCATGTTGATCGAACCCAGGTTGCAGGATTCGTAGGGCAACAGCGGCTGCTCGCCGCAGGGGTTGGTGGATTCGATCTCGCCGACCAGCGGGGTGGGGTTGTCGCGGTTGAGGCGGTCGAGGAAGATGATGCCCGGCTCGCCGTTTTCCCAGGCCTGCTTGACGATCAGCTGGAAGACCTTGCGGGCATTCCGGGTGCCGAAAACCTTGCCGTCGCGGGGGTTGATCAGGTCGTATTCCTCGTCGCGCTCGACGGCCTTCATGAAGTTTTCCGTGAGACCGACGGAGATGTTGAAGTTGTTGAGCTGCTTCTGGTCGGCCTTGCACATGATGAAGTCCATGATGTTGGGGTGATCGACCCGCAGGATGGCCATGTTGGCGCCACGGCGTGTGCCGCCCTGCTTGATGGTTTCGGTGGCCACGTCGAAGACGCGCATGAAGGAGAGCGGTCCGCTGGAGATGCCGGTGGTGGAACTAACCACGTCGTTGGCCGGACGCAGACGCGAAAAGGAGAAGCCGGTGCCGCCGCCCGATTTGTGGATCAGGGCGGTGAACTTGACGGCATCGAAGATCTCTTCCATGGAGTCGCCCACCGGCAGGACGAAACAGGCCGAGAGCTGACCCAGCGGGCGACCGGCGTTCATCAGGGTCGGCGAGTTGGGCAGGAACTCGAAGTTGGTCATCATGCTGTAGAAGGTGTCGGCCAGTTCCTTGACATCGGCTTTCTTGTCGAAGTTTCTGTCCGGGGCGGCAATCGTCTCGGCCACACGGCGGAACATGTCGGCCGGGGTTTCCAGGACCTTGCCCTCGCCATCACGGCGCAGATAGCGTTTTTCAAGGACGGTGAGTGCGTTTTTGGAGAGACCGGGGATGCTGTTCTTGGCGGATTCTTTTTTCATGTGTTGGATTCTCCTTGATGCGTGCTGTAAATGTTGAATAAAAACCAGGAATTGGTTGAAGTGGTGCGAATTGTCAAAAAAACACTATATTTGGTGGGGCGGCGAGAAATAAACCACAACATATATGGAGTGTCAACACAATATTTCTTAATTTCATAACTTGCTGAAAGGACGTGGAAACAGGCTTGTCAGGCGGGTGGAACGGAGTTCGGCTGCTCCAAACATTGAATTTACAGTACCGCTTATTTGTGCTAGAAACAGCCTGGCTTCCAATGAAACTGCCGCTTTAACCTTCAGCTTATGCTGCATCAAAGGGTGGATATACATAGTGCGTGCTTCTTTTTGGTTCGGTCTCTTGATTACCTTTTGCATGCTCTCCCTTTACCCGCTTGCAACGACATCGGCCGCCGGCGCCCCGCAGGGTGGCCGGCCAACGATCAATCCGCCGACAACTTCCTATGAAAATGTCACGCTGACCGAAGACGTCAGCTGGCGCGGGTCGGTGGTCGTCAAGGGGGCCCTGGTGATCGCCCCGCAGGCTACCTTACGCATCGAACCGGGCACCCAGATCCGCTTCCAGCCTTCCAAGTCCGGCCGCCATCTGCCGCGCCTGGTGATCCTGGGGCGCATCCAGGCGGTTGGCACGTCCGACCAGCCGATCATCTTTTCTCCCTCTGCCGCGACTCCCGTCAAAAAAGGTACCTGGGGGGGCATCGTGCTGCTCTCCAGCGAAAAACGCAATCAACTGGAACAGTGCCGCATCGAGGGAGCCGAGAGCGCCCTTGAAGGGCGTCATTCCCTGATATCCCTGAAATCCGTCAGCATCGTCAGTTCTTTGCGTGGGGTCGTCCTCCAGGACTGCACCGCCGTGGTTACCCAGGGCAGCGTTTCCGACTGTGAAACCGGCATCGAGGCCCATGACAGCGAGCTGGAGCTGCGCGATACAACGCTGTCCAAAAATCGCCGGGGAGCGGCCCTCCTACGCTCTTCCGTGGTTATGTCGTCGGTGACCGTCTCCGGCAACAGCCAGCAGGGGCTCCTGGCCGAAGAGTGCCGCCTGAAACTGACCTCCACTGAGGTTAGCGGCAACGCTGTCGGCGCCCAGATCAAGGGGGGCGAGGGGCAGCTCTTCATGTGCCGTTTCAAGCGCAATACGGATACGGCCCTGCAGCTGGCCTCGGCCAGGCTGAAGATCAACCGCTGCCAGATCAGCGATAATCAGCGTGACGGGATCAGGCTGGAGGACGGTCGCGCGACGCTGTGGGGGAACAGCTTCGGCGGCAATGGCGGCCATAACCTGGTCAACGCCGGGACCGAGCCGGTCAGTGCCTTGCAGAACTGGTGGGGCAGCGACGATGAGGCGGCCCTGAAGGGCAAGATTGTCGACCTGACTCCCGATGGACAAGGCGGCCTGGTGCATGTATTTCCCTGGCTGCACGAGAAACCGGCGCTGCTGCCCTAGCGGGAAAATCTAACCCCCCTCATTCCCCCCTTACCTAAGGGGGGAGGCCCTTCGACGTCGCTCAGGACAGGCCTTAAAATCTCCCCTTAGATAAGGGGAGATTTAGAGGGGTTAGCAGTTAGTAGGTTGGGTTAGGCGGGTGTTCGCCGTAACCTAACATTATCAATCTGGCACTATTCAAGGCTGTTGGGTTACGCGATGAAGCTGCTAACCCAACCTACAAAAAAGGTGTTAGCGAGTACATAAAGAAACCATGTCAATCTACCTGGATAATGCGGCCACATCCTATCCCAAGCCCGAAGCGGTCTATCAGGCCGTGATGCACGCCATGCGCGAGGTCGGTGCCTCCCCGGGAAGGGGCGGCCATCGCCGCTCGCTGGAGGCCGGCCGGATCATGTTTCAGGCCCGCGAAGCAGCCGCGACGCTCTTCGGTGCTCCCGATTCATCGCGGATCATCTTCACCCACAGCGCCACCGAGGCCCTCAATATGGCCCTGCGCGGCACGCTCGTGCCCGGCGATCATGTCATCACCAGCTCCATGGAACACAATTCCCTGGCGCGCCCCCTGCACCTGCTGGAGAAACAGGGCGTGGAGCTGACGGTTATTCAGGCCGGCGCCGACGGTGCCATCGATCCTGACGCGATTCAACGGGCGCTGAGGCCCCACACCCGCATGATCGCCATCGGGCACGTCTCCAACGTGTCCGGTACGATCCAGCCCATTGCCGATATCTCGGCCATTGCCCGTGCGGCGGGGGCGCTGTTTCTGTTGGATGCGGCCCAGTCCGCCGGGAGTGTGCCGATCGATGTGGTCGCAACCCCGATAGATCTGCTGGCGGCACCGGGGCACAAGGGATTGTACGGCCCCCAGGGCACTGGCCTGTTGTATGCGGCCGCCCATGTGTTCCTGAAGCCGCTTTTGGCCGGCGGCACCGGCACCAACTCGACTTCCGAGGATCAACCCGATTCCATGCCGGATGGTTTCGAAGCCGGAACCCACAATCTGCCGGGCATTGCCGGGCTCAAGGCCGGCATGGAGTTCGTTCTGGAGCAGGGCGTGGCGACGATCGGCGCACACGAGCGCACTCTGGTTAACTATGCCATCGAGCTGTTGCAAGGGGTGCCGCGGGTCACGCTGCACTGCCCAACGGACCCGGCCCTGCGCGGGGCGGTGCTCTCCATCACGGTTGAAGGTAAGGATTCTGCGGCGCTGGCCTTCGAGCTGGACCAGCGTTTCGATATCGCCGTGCGGGCCGGCCTGCACTGTGCCCCCCGGGCACACCGCACCCTGGGCACATTCCCGGGCGGTACGCTGCGCATGAGCCCGGGCTGGTTTACAACCCGTGAAGATATTGCTATCTTCGTGAATGCCGTTGTAGAGTGCCTGTGACTTGAGTAACAAAACCGATTTCACGCGACGACGCAACGACGCAACGTTTTAAAATCAAAAACATGATTTATGCATAAAAGACTTTCGTTGCGTCGTCGCGTCGTTGCGTGAGAAATGTTTTTTTGTCCGATTCATCACACCCCACCTCTTGTCTGAAAGGATTCCATGAAAAACTTCGTCCTTGATACCAATGTGTTGCTGCATGATCCCCAGGCGTTGTTCAAGTTCCAGGATAACAATATCATCATACCGATTACGGTTATCGAAGAAATCGATCGATTCAAGAAGGACATGAACGAGACCGGCCGCAACGCCCGCCAGGTCTCGCGTATCCTGGACACCATGCGCGAAAAGGGCTCCCTGGCGACCGGCATCACCATGCCGGGCGGCGGCACGTTGCGGGTGGTGCTCTTCACCGAGACGCACCTCAAAAACCTGCCGGTGGATCTGCGGGTGGACAGCGGCGACAACCGCATCCTCTCCGTGGCCCTGGATGCCCGCGACCAGTACCCGGACATGCAGCTGATCTTCGTCACCAAGGACAGCAACCTGCGTATCAAGTCGGATGCCATCGGCCTGATCGCCGAGGATTACGAGTCCGACAAGGTCGATATCCAGGAACTGTACTCCGGGACCCGTTCCATCGAGGTCTCGGCGGATGCCGTGGATCGCTTCTATGGCCAGGGGTGGCTGGAAGCGCCGGAAGCCTTGCTGCCCAATGAGTTCATTACACTCGTGGATAGTTCCAATCCCAATCACAGCGCCATCTGTCGCAACTCTCCCGAGACCGGCCGGGTCGTGCCGGTGCTCAAACCTCCCAAGGAAGGTATCTGGAGCCTGTTCCCCCGCAACCGCGAGCAGTCCTTTGCCCTGGATGTACTGATGGATGACAGCATCAAGCTGGTAACGTTGGTCGGCAAGGCCGGCACCGGCAAAACGCTTTTGGCGATTGCCGCCGGACTGCACAAGACCGCTGAGGAGAATATCTACAACCGTCTGCTGGTCTCGCGTCCGGTCTTTCCCATGGGCAAGGATCTGGGCTTTTTGCCCGGCGATATCGAGGAAAAACTGACCCCCTGGATGCAGCCGATCTTCGATAACGTGGAATTGCTCCTCTCCGGCCACGAATCGGACAAGCGTCACAGCAACAAGGGCTACAAGGAGCTGATGGCCATGGGCTTGCTGGATATCGAGCCGCTGACCTATATCCGTGGCCGCTCGATTCCCAACCAGTATCTGATTGTGGATGAGGCCCAGAACCTGACCCCCCACGAGATCAAGACCATCGTCACCAGGGTCGGCGAGGGGACCAAGATCATCCTGACCGGCGACCCCTACCAGATCGACAACCCCTATGTGGATTCATCCAGCAACGGCCTGACCTACCTGGTGGAGAAGTTTAAGGGGCAGCGCATCGCCGCCCACGTGACCCTCACCAAGGGTGAACGTTCGGAACTGGCCGAGCTGGCGGCAAACTTACTGTAATGTAAAGATCCACCACGAAGATACGGAGAATAACAAGAAGGCGTACTGACAGGGATGAACGGGATACACTGGATAAACACCTTGAACAGTTTTGAGTAATCCTTTAAGGCCTTATCCCGTTAATCCTGTTTATCCCTGTAAAATGTTTTTGTTTTATCAGTGTCATTATGTCTACGTGGTAAAGGTTTGAATAATGCTTCTGCTTGCAATCGAATCATCCTGTGATGAAACAGCCGCCGCCGTGGTGCGTGATGGCCGGGAGATCCTCTCCTCGGTCGTTTCCTCCCAGATCGCCATCCATGCCGAGTATGGCGGCGTGGTACCGGAAATCGCCTCGCGCAAGCATCTGGAGAGCATCTCGCCGGTGATCAGCCAGGCCCTGCACGAGGCCGGTGTGGCGCTTTCCGCCATCGAAGGGGTGGTGGTCACTCGTGGTCCCGGTCTGTCGGGGGCCTTGCTGGTCGGCTTTTCCGTTGCCAAGGCGCTGGCCTTTGCCTGTGGCATTCCCTTTGTGGGGGTGCACCACATCGAAGGGCATATCCTGGCGACCTTTCTCGAACAGCCGGTGGAATTCCCCTTTCTGGCGCTGGTCGTGTCGGGCGGGCATACCCACCTGTACCATGTGGAGGGGATCGGCCGTTATACGACGCTGGGCCGGACCATTGACGACGCGGCCGGCGAGGCCTTTGACAAATCGGCCAAGATCATGGGGCTGGAGTATCCCGGCGGCGCCAAGATCGACGCGCTGGCCAAGAGTGGCAACCCCGCTGCGGTGCGCCTGCCGCGCCCGCTGCTCCATGACAATACCCTCAAATTCAGTTTCAGCGGCTTGAAGACCGCCCTGATGCAGCACGTCGCCAAACATCCCGTAACCATCCCCGGCCAGGAGGCCAACGACCTGTGCGCCTCATTTCAGCAGGCGGTCTGCGACGTGTTGGTTTCCAAGACCCGCGCCGCCCTGGAACAGACCGGGGCCCGGCGGCTGGTGGTCGCCGGCGGCGTGGCCTGCAACAGCGGCTTGCGTTCGGCCATGGCCGGCCTGGCCCGTGAACAGGGCATCGCGCTGCATATTCCCGGACCGGCGCTCTGCGGCGATAACGCCGCCATGCTGGCCGTGCCGGGGGACTATTATCTGCAACATGGCCTGGTCTCCGCCCCGGATCTGGATGTAACCGCTACCTGGGAGATGGACCGCATAAAGGAGATTTTTTGTGAGTAGTACCCGACGGCCCCTCAAATCGCTGGGCCAAAACTTTCTCATCGATAACAATGTCATCGCCAAGATCATTCAGGCCGCCGATATCCAGGCGGACGATTGCGTGCTGGAAATCGGTCCCGGCCGCGGCGCCCTGACCGAACATCTGGCCAGTCGTGCCGGCCGACTGGTACTGATCGAGTACGACCACGCCCTGGCTTTTGCTCTCAAGGAACGCTATGCCGACCAGCCACGGATTACGGTTGTGGATGCGGATATACTGGCGGTTGATCTGGCCGCCATACTGGGCGAGAGTTCGAACGGCTGGAAGGTGGTGGCCAATCTGCCCTACAATATTTCGACGGCGGTACTGTTTCGCCTGTTGGAGGTGCGGGACAAGCTGACCAGGATGGTTCTGATGCTGCAGAAGGAGGTCGGTGACCGGCTGGTGGCCGCGCCGGATTGCTCTGATTATGGCGTTACGACCGTACTGTTGGGGCTGTGGTTTAACATGCGCCGCGAATTTATCGTCCCGCCGGGCTGTTTTCAGCCGAGCCCCAAGGTCGATTCGGCGGTGCTCAGTTTCGTGCCCCTGTCGGCTCCGCGCGCGGAGGTGGGCGATGAGGATGTTTTCAGACGGGTGGTCAAGGGCGCCTTTGGTATGCGGCGCAAGACGCTGGTCAACTGTCTGAAAGCCGCCGAATTTACGACAATCGATGATCTGCGCGGGATCCTGGAGGAGTGCGGGATTGACGGGCGACGTCGCGGGGAAACGCTCTCGCTGGATGAGTTTGCCGCGCTGTCGCGGCGTTTCAGCGGGGTGAATAAATAAAAAAAACCGCCTCATGCGAGGCGGTTTTTTTGTTCCTGAATCCGATTCAGATTGTTGGTCAGGCAGTTACCTTGGGAGTTTTCTGCTTGGCCGGTTTGGCCACTTTAGCCGCTTTAACTGTTTTTGCAGCCTTTGCTGAAGCGGGTTTAGCCGGTTTGGCGGCAGCCGCGCCGGGGGCCGTACTGCTTTTGGCGGCCCTGACAGCGCGGGCTTTCTCCAGATTGGCGGCCAGGTTGTTCTCGGTGGCCGATTTACGACGGGCCTCGGAGTAGTTTTTGGCGGTAAGTGACTGGCTGGAAGGAATATTGAACTGTTTGCGATACTGGCCCGGTTTCAGATCGTGGGCCTGTTTCAGATGCCGTGTCAGGGTCTTGAAGCCGGTCTTGCCGCAGACCAGGCAGCCGATCTGGTCATTCTGGAAGGCCTTCTTCATCGTCAAGATCGGCCCAGCTGGGGCCGCGGCGGGTGTTTCCTCCGTTGCGCCCTCGGTTTCAAGTTTTTTCAGTGTGGTAAACACTTTGTTGATTTCCTGAATCAGGTCGTCGCTCGACATTTCGGTGCCAGCGGCATGTGAAGAAACAATGCTTGCGGTAAGTTCGACAAGTGAAGAAGTCATAAATGTCTCCATTTATTTAATGTATTAAAACTAACAGAATTAAACCTGAAGTATTCAGATAAATCAAGATAAATTCTCAAACTAGTAGTACTAAAATGAGTAAACCGTTCGGGAGTGTAGCAACTCGATGGCTGTAAACTTGTGTAACAGGCGGATCGACAGCAACTACACGGTTACGGGATATCTCAAACAGCTATTTCAGTTTTGCGAAAATTATGTAGGAAAACAGGTGTGAACATGCCCATTGTAGCCCAATATCTGCTTCTGATACTCTCCTTCTTCTCGATGATTCTGCTGGTCGTGCTGTTGTTTCGTCTCTCCCGTTCTGCGGCGAGTTCCGCAATCACTTCACGGATCGATGCCTTGGAACGTGTGCTGGAACGCCAGGAACGTGTGCTGCGTGAAGAGCTGGCCCGGAATCGGGAGGAGGCTCAACTGTCGGCCCGCCAGGGGCGGGAAGAGATCGCCCGGGCGGTTTCCGCATTCGGGGATTCTTTGCTGAAGCGGATGAGCGAAGTGGCCGGACTGCAAAAGGGGCAGCTGGAGATCTTTGCAGGACAATTGAAGAACCTGACCGCCAGTAATGAAGGACGCATGGACAAGCTGCGCGAAACGCTTGAGGAACGGCTGCGTCTGATACAGGAAGATAGTGCCCGCAAGTTGGAACAGATGCGGGCTACGGTAGACGAGAAACTGCATGATACCCTGGAAAAACGTCTCGGAGAATCCTTCAAGCTGGTCAGCGAACGGTTGGAACTGGTGCAACGCGGTCTGGGCGAGATGCAGACGCTGGCCAGCGGGGTTGGTGATCTCAAAAAGGTGCTGACCAATGTCAAGACCCGCGGCACCTTCGGCGAGATTCAGTTGTCCAGTCTTCTGGAACAGGTTCTGTCGCCCGGACAGTACGATGCCAATGTGGAGACCAGGAAGGGGAGCGGTCAACGGGTCGAGTTCGCCCTGAAACTCCCCGGGAGGGACGGCACGGCCGATGGCATGGTCTGGCTGCCGTTGGATGCCAAGTTTCCCCAGGAGGATTACCTGCGCCTGGTGGAGGCCCAGGAGGCCGGGGACGCCCCGGCCGCCGGTGAGGCATGCAAACAGCTGGATCGGGCGGTGCGTCTGATGGCCGGCGACATCCGCGATAAATACCTGGACCCGCCCCACACGACCGATTTCGGCGTTATGTTTCTGCCGACCGAGGGGCTGTTTGCCGAGGTCCTGCGCCGTCCCGGGCTGTTCGATGCCTTGCAGCGCGACTTCAAGGTGATGATCGCCGGTCCGACGACCCTGGCCGCCATGCTGAACAGCCTGCAGATGGGTTTTCGCACCCTGGCCATCGAACAGCGTTCGGCCGAAGTCTGGAACCTGCTGGGGGCTGTGCGCACGGAATTTTCCAAATTCGGCCAGATCCTGGAGAAGACCAGCAAAAAGCTGCAGGAGGCCGGCAACCATATCGACGCGGCCGCCGTGCGTACCCGCTCGATCGAAAAGAAGCTCAGGGGGGTGCAGGAGATGCCCGGCGCCGAAGCAACGGCCCTGCTTGAATCTGAACCCTGGGAAGACGACAGTGAAACGCTGCCACAGCAGCAGCTTAAAGAGAGCAAGCTCTTGGGTGCCTGAAATGCTTGCAAGTTTTGTTGATTGTACGTATATGCGTAGCCTGCTGTCTAACGGAAAGGAGCATAACCAATGTCAGAAGATATCCGCTGGAAACAACGACTGGACAACTATTCCAAGGCACTTCGCCAGCTCACCAGATTTATTGAAAAAGGTGAGCTGAACGAGTTTGAACAACAAGGTCTGATTCAATGTTTCGAGTACACATACGAACTGGCGTGGAACAGTATCAAGGACGTTTTTGAAGCACAGGGTGAGGTCGGAATCATTGGCAGCCGAGACGCCTTCCGTCTGGCTTTCAGGCGTGGGCTGATTGAAAATGGTGAAACCTGGATGGAGATGATTAAAAGCCGAGTTCTCACCAGTCACACGTATAACGAAGATGTTGCCGATGATATCTCTAATAAAATTGTGACACAGTATTATCCTGAATTTATCCGCTTACAGCTGCGGCTTGAAGCCCTGAGCTCAGAATCATGATGAACGACCTCCTCTTTGGATTGCCTTTGGCTGCTGTGGAAAAGATCCGGAGCATATTTGCTTCTCACCCGGAGGTGGAAAGATCTGTGTTGTACGGCTCGCGTGCCAAGGGAAATTATAAAACCGGCTCGGATATTGACCTGACGATGTATGGCGATGATCTCAACCATCGTATCTTGTTGAAAATTCTAGATGAACTTGATGATCTGCTTTTGCCGTGGATGATCGATCTTTCGATTTTCAGGCAGATTGATAATCTGAGTTTGCGAGAGCATATCGAGCGGGTCGGAGTGGTGTTTTATCAGCGGAATGGTGGGGGCTAGCGGGCAGGAAAAACAGACTGACTGATTTACAAGCTCCTGATTGGCGCTGATCTTCCGCTGTACCCTTCTCCCTGAGGGAGAAGGTGGCTGAAGGCCGGATGAGGGGGCAGCAACACCACATGACTTCAACTTTTCTCCCTCACCCTAACCCTCTCCCCCAGAGAGGGGACTGTTTGAAGCCATAGCGAAGATTTACACTACTCAAGTATGGACAGAGGAAGTAGAAACAATGTCTGAAAAGAAGAACATCGCCCGGGCGGCCGGGATTTTGGGGAGCGCCACCATGCTCTCCCGCATCATGGGCATGGTCCGCGACATGGTCGTATCGCGCCTGTTCGGCGCTGGGCTGGCCAGCGACGCCTTTTTTGCGGCCTTCCAGATCCCCAACATGCTGCGGCGTTTTTTTGCGGAAGGGGCCTTGACCTCGGCCTTCGTGCCGACCTTCTCGGCAACGCTCAACCAGCGCGGCGAGGCTGAGGCTCGCGAACTGGCCAATATCTGTTTCACCCTGCTGACGATCATCATGGCGGTCATTACGCTGACCGGCATGCTCTGCTCGCCCTGGATTGTCGGTCTGATGTTCCCCGGTTTCAAGGCGGTCCCCGGCAAGTTTGAGCTGACCGTGCTGCTCAACCGGCTGATGTTTCCCTACATCTTCTTTATCAGCCTGGTGGCTCTCTGCATGGGAATCCTCAATACCCTGCGCCATTTCTTCACCCCGGCCATCTCCACCGTGTTTCTGAACCTGTCCATGATCCTGGGCGCGTTGCTGCTGCGCGGTTTTTTTGAAGTCCCCATTACCGCCCTGGCAATCGGGGTCTTGATCGGCGGCTGCTTGCAACTGATTCTGCAGCTGCCGGTGCTGTGGCGAAAAGGGTTCCCCTTGCGTCTCAATTTTGATTTCAAGAACCCTGAGGTACGCCGTATCGCCCTGTTGATGCTGCCGGCCACGTTCGGTGTCGGTGTCTATTATTTGAACATTACGGTCAGCGCCATCCTGGCCTCGTTGTTGCCTCAGGGAAGTGTCTCCTACCTCTACTATGCCCAGCGCCTGTTTGAGTTCCCCCAGGGGATTTTTACGGTCTCAGTTGCCCAGGCGGTCCTGCCTTCCATGAGCAAACAGGCCGCCCAGGGAGATCTGAGCGGCATGAAGGAATCTCTCTCCTTCGGCTTGCGCCTGACCCTGTTTATCACCATACCCGCCATGGCCGGCCTATTGGCCTGCTCGATCCCCATCTTCAGCCTGCTCTTCATGGGGGGGGCCTTCGATTATGCCAAGGCGGTCAATTCCGCCCAGGCATTGATTTACTATTCCCTGGGGCTCTCCTTCGTGGCCATGACACGCGTATTGGCACCGGCCTTCTATGCCCTCAAGGATACCAAAACCCCGGTCTGGACCGCCCTTATCGCGTTCCTGCTCAACGTCGTCTTCAGCCTGCTGCTGATGAAGCCGTTGCTGCATGGTGGCTTGGCCCTGGCAACAACACTTTCGGCGCTGGCAAATATGTTGCTCTTACTCTGGTTCTTGCGGCGCAAGATTGGGCCTTTTGGCGGCCGGAGCATCATTGTCTGCGGAATAAAGTCCCTGGCTGCCTCGATCCCCATGACCGCGACGGTCTACTATGCCTGTCAATGGCTGGACTGGTCACAATCCGGGCATAAGCCGATCAAGCTGCTTGTACTGGGTGGAGCGATAGCGAGCGGGGTCCTCGTGTATGTTGCCCTGGTGCGCGTGCTCCGCTCAAGCGAGGCCCTGGAGATGTTCTCGCTTATCGGTAAAAAGTTGGGGCGTGGCGGGAAGTGATCCCGGCATTGGAGCGGTGGAAAATATTTTTCTACGATTGGAAGGTGCTGAATTTAAAAGGGTGCTGGTCCCTAAAAAAAATGCTGGTTATTAACAGGTAAAAATTGGCATGAAAACTATTTAAAGTTGTCTGAATTTGCATAAATGCCCTAACTAGCCAGTAATGCTGAAACAATATCTAACTTATTGATAAATAAGGAAAATGTTACTGTATAAAAATGAGGCAAAGTGCAAAAATCTCTTTTAAAAATATCACTTTTGCTTTTAATCAACATTCTTATCCACAAGTTATCCACAATTTTTGTGGATAAACTGTAACAGACCTGTAAAACTCCCCAGATTACCGTTAGTTGTCACCGTTGTGAGCCCGCTCACGCCTCTTGGCCTCTTCCCAGAGCAGATCCATTTCAGCTAGTGGCGTGTCATTCATCTGGCGCCCCTGGCTGTGCAGGCTGTCTTCCACATGCTGAAAACGGAGCTGGAAGCGGGCAATCGTCTTACGCAGAGCCTCTTCGGGATTGATCGAGAGGAAGCGTCCCAGGTTGACGATGGCAAACAGCAGGTCGCCCAGCTCGGACTCCATCTGATCATTGTCTCCGGCTGCCATGGCTTCCTCAAATTCATGCAGCTCTTCCATGACCTTGGCCATGACCTGGTCAACGTGCTCCCAGTCAAAGCCGACCCGGGCGGCCTTCTCGGTGATCTTCTGTGCCTTGAGCAGAGCCGGCAGGTGCGGGGGAACGCCGGACAGGGCCGATAGGTGTTCAGCCCCCTTCTCGGACTTCTTGATCTTCTCCCAGTTCTCTATCTGGGCCGCGCTGTCGGCGATCTGCAGGTCGCCAAATACGTGGGGATGGCGGCGGATGAGTTTGTCACACAGGGTACGGATGACGTCGTCGATGGTGAATGTGCCGGCCTCCTCGGCAATCGCGGCATGAAAAACCGGTTGCAGCAGGAGGTCGCCCAGCTCTTCCTTGAGGTGTCCGGGGTCGTGTGCCTCGATGGCCTCGATGACCTCGTAGGTCTCCTCCAGCAGGTAGCGTGTCAGGCTCTCGTGGGTCTGTTCGGCGTCCCACGGGCACCCGCCGGGGGCACGCAGGCGCTTCATGATGGCAATCAGTTCCTCGAAAAGGTTTTGTTTGGATTTCATGGGTTGTCCTCGTGTGCGTCATAATAGGTGGTACGAACAATGCAAGCAAATTCGGCGAAATTTCTAGGGGGTCATTACAGTAGCATAAATCTAAGTGAGGGAGGGACGAATGGGCAACAAAAATGTGTTTAAAAGATGTGCGGCAATACTTGGTGTGGTGACGTTGGCGGCGGGGATGGCCTTTGCTTCATCGGGGAATGCCCCGGCAGTGTCGCCGGACGAGGCCTTGCAGAAGTTGATGGATGGCAATCAGCGCTACGTGGAAAACCATATGACCGGCAGCAAGCTCTGTGACCTTCCCACCCGCAGCGGTCTCGCCAAATCACAGCATCCCTATGCGATTATTCTGAGCTGCTCCGATTCCCGCGTTCCGCCCGAGATCATCTTTGATAAGGGCTTGGGAGAAATCTTCGTCATTCGCGTGGCCGGTAACGTCCCTGATCCGATTGTACTGGGCAGTATCGAGTACGCTGCCGAGCACCTGGGCAGTCCGCTGGTGATGGTGCTGGGGCATGAGCGCTGCGGCGCGGTAACGGCCACGGTTAATGCCAAGGGCAAGAGCAGCGGCAGCAAGAATATCGATGCGATCGTCAAGGGGGTTGCCCCAGCGGTAAAGGCGGCCATTAAGGATTGTCAGGCCTGCAAGGATGACAAAAAATGCGCCGATACCAAGAAGGAAGAATTCGTCGAGTGCGTGGTGGATGCCAACGCCAAGCATGTTGCCGCCAGTCTGACCAAGAAATCCAAGATCCTCAAGCACCTGCTCCACGAGAATAAAATCAAGATCGTGGCCGCCAAGTATGATCTGGACGACGGCAAGGTAACCCTATTTAAGTAGGCCTGCTTGTGCCTCCAAGGATAATTCATCATAGACCGCCAGCGCTTTGATGCTGGTGGTCTCTTTTTTGCCCAGCTCCTCAAAGAGTTTCAGCTTGCCGTTAAAGCGGCTGGCCTGGGTCTTGAGGTCGTTGGTGCTTTCGGAAATATAGCTTTTTTCCTTGAGGTCGATATTCTTTTTGAAGACCCCCTTCATCTTGTTCCAGTATTCATCCGTCCCGCTGACATAGTGATTCACGCTTTCCAGGAAGGAGAGGGCGCCCGAGGAGAGATCCGATACGGTCGCCAATTTCAATTGGGCATCGCTCATATCCTTGAGGAGTTTCTGGTCGGCAAACTGGGCGGCCTCGGTCATGGCCTTCTCATCCTGAATTTTCCCCGGATCGATGGAGTCTGTCATGGTTATAAACTTCTGAGATGTGTTGAGATAGTTGTTGATGGAAACGGAGGCGGCATTCAGCGCCACCGTAAACTGGGCAACGAATTTGGTGAAGATGGAGGCCTGTCCCGCATAGGGGATCGGCAGTACCCGTGCCACCACCGCGGCATAGGAGCCGGCCTGGATGTAGCGGTTATACCCGGCCAAGTTGCTGCTCATCCACTTGACAAAGCCTTCGAAATCGTTGGTCGATTGGCGTTGGGACTTGAGGGCGGCGGCAATTTCCTTCAGGCGGAGGGCCTTTTTCTTGCGCAACTGATCGACCGGGATGACCTTGACGGATTCCAGCTCTTTGACCTTCTGTAACAGTGTCTGATTGTCCTTTTGAAGTGTGAGGAGCTGTTCTTCGACCGGCGTCAACGGTCCGCAGCTGTTTTCCGCGCCAGAGGCGGAAGTGGTCAGTGCGGCCATGAGTGCGGTTGGCAGTAACAAGCGGCGGATGGTGCGGTGGACGACGTTCATGGTGCCTGAATCCTTGTTTTCGTGAAGTTTGCAAAGCTTTTTTATATAGCGCCGCTCTGGAGACAATGCAACGCCTTTTTCCCTGATCCTTCCGACTGATTGCCCTGATAGGTTGCATTTAGCGTGTCACTGTACTAGGATGCCGCTGTACTGCCTCGAATTCCACTTTACTCCAACAGGTACTGCTCACATGTTGCGTTCCGGAATACTGCGACCGACTCTGGTGCAGAAATTGATTGCCAGTTTTGCCCTGATCGGAATCTTTCTGATCATTGCCGTGGTCTATGCGATCATGGGGCTCGGCACCATGCATCGCATGGTCGGCGACATAGCCCGCAACGATCTTACGGCAGCCACCGCGGCCCTGACCCTGCAGGATGCCATCAAGGCCCAACAACGCGCCGTGGTCAGAATGCAGATTTTCAAGCAATCGGAATTCAAGGAACTGTACAACCGGCAGTCGGAGCTGTTTCAGCAGACACTGCAAACGCTTCAACAGCAAACACGGGGCGCCGACCTGAAAGAGCTGACAGAGGCTTTTAAAGCCTACGCCCTCATGGTTGAGCGCATGTTGCATGGAAACGATGTCACGGACGCCGCGCTGAGGAATGCGGCCGAACGTGTGGAAAAGGCCATTGAAGTCGTGCGGGCGGAACAGAAGAAGATTCTTGAAAATAAACTGGCCGCCGCCAGGGAGCGTGAGACACGCACATCCTCCTGGGCCCTGGGACTGGCCTTGAGTGGCGCGTCACTGGCGTTGTTGGTGGCCGCCCTGCTGGTCTACTCATTCTCGACCTCCATCAACAAGTTGCAAAAGGCCACGCACCGGATTGCCGCCGGAGATTTTGATCACGACCCCCATATCCCTCCCGGAGACGAGATTGGCTCCTTATCCCAGGATTTCATGCGCATGGCCGTTCGTCTCAAGGAACTGGAACAACTCAGTCTTGACGCCAGTCCCCTGACACGCCTGCCCGGAAACATCGCCATCGAGCGTTCCATCAACAGGCGTCTCCGTGATCGGACGTCATTTGCCATGTGTTATCTGGATCTGGATAATTTCAAGTCCTATAATGACCGCTATGGTTACATCAAGGCCAGTGAGATCCTCAAAGAGACCGGTGAGGTGATTTACGAGGCGGTCAAGCGCCTGAATGATCCGGATGCCTTTGTCGGACATATCGGTGGTGACGATTTTGTGGTCATCGTCGACGCCAAACTTGCCAAGGCCGCCTGCCAGGAGATTATCGCCCGCTTCGATGCGATGATACCGGCCTACTATTCGGAAGAGGATCGTGCCATCGGGGCCATTGAGGGAGTCGATCGCTACGGAGTCCCGCGTATCTTTCCGATGATTTCCATGTCGATTGCCGCGCTGACCTGTCAGCCCGGCACCTATGCCACGGCGGCGGAGATAGCCACGGCAGCGGCCGAGGTCAAGGATCGTGTCAAGGAAGCATCCGGCAGCAACTATATTATCGTTCGGGAGGCGGGGGTCATTGAATCGTAGAAAATGGTTGATCATAGCGCTTCTGGCCGCACTCTTTTCCAGTTTATGCGGTTGCGGGACCTCCAACTGGAAGGTCTCCACCCTATCGGTGACAAGCAGCGCCGCGGCACCGGCGGAGGTTTCCGTGGTCCGCGAACAGGAACGCAAGTTTGCCGGCGCGTTGGAGTTTTTACGGATGGGGCGGGAACAGGAGGCGCGTGACCTGTTGGAGCGCGTGCTTGGTGGTCCTTCCCGGAGCGGTGTGACGGACGAGGCTCTCTTTCGCTTGGCACTGTTGTACCTGCGCGACGAAGGGTCGAAGGGGAGCGCACGGACCCAGGAACTGCTGGAACGTTTGACTGACGAATTTCCCCAAAGTATCTGGACGCGCCAGGGGGCGCCGTTGGCCGCCTATCTGGCCGGTGTCAGGACGCTGAAGGACAGGCAGCGTGAAATCAAGACCTTGAAAGAGTTGAACCTTTCCCTTAGTCGGGATAACCGTGAGATGCGTCAGAGCATGGAGCGCCTGAAAAGCCTGGATCTGGAACTGGAGAAAAAGATCAAGCGATGAGTTTGAAAGCCGAGCAGCAGATACACAAATGGCGCATCACATGATGCGCCATTTCCATAACTAATCGTCGCTATCCAGCTGAAAATAAAATTTTTAGGAAAACAGATGTCCACGAAAAACACGAAAATCACGAACGAAACCACTAGTAATAAGAAAGATCCTGGGCTGACCCGTTCGGTACAGTGATGTTTTGTTCGAACGATTTAATTTTAGTGTTATTTCGTGTTTTTCGTGGATAAATGCTGTTTACTTCTTTTTATCTCCCGATAGATACTCTCCCAGAAATGCCGCTTTATATTCCAGGAAGCGATTGTTGGCGATCGACTCGCGAATTTCCGTCATCATTGTCAGGTAGAAATGGACATTGTGGATGGCCGAAAGCACCGCCGAGACCACCTCGTTGGCGGCAAACAGATGGTGCAGGTAGGCGCGGGTGAAGTTCTGGCAGGCGTAGCAGCTGCAACTGGGATCGATCGGAAAGAAATCGCGCTTGTAATTCTTGTTGGTCAGGCGGATCTTGCCACGCCGGGTGAAGAGTGTGGCGCTACGGGCATAACGGGTGGGTATGACGCAGTCGAACATGTCGATACCGCGTTCGACGCTCTCCAGGATGTCCTCGGGCAGGCCGACACCCATCAGGTAACGGGGTTTGTCCTCGGGCAGGTGTGGGGCGGTCCAGCTGACGACCTTTTTGAGCAATTCCAGTCCTTCACCGACACTGACGCCGCCGATGGCGTAACCCGGCAGATCGAGCTTGCGCATCTCACGGGCGCACATGGCGCGTAGGTCCTCGAAAACACTCCCTTGGACAATGCCGAACAGGGCCTGGTCGTCGCCGCTCATGGCTTTTTGGCATTCTTTCAGCCAGCGGATGGTTTTTTTCGTTGATTGCTCGGCGTAGGAGCGTTCGCAGGGGTAGGGGATGCACTCGTCGAAGGCCATGATGATGTCGGCACCCAGGTCCTGCTGGATGCGGGTGGCTGTGGCCGGGTCGAGATAGATTTCGTCACCGGTAATCTCGTGTTTGAAAAAAACGCCATCTTCGGTGATGCGCTTGTTGGGTAATGAAAATACCTGGAAGCCGCCCGAGTCGGTCAGGATTGGACCGTTCCAGGCCATGAACTTGTGCAACCCGCCGGCCTTTTTCACCAACCCCTCGCCGGGTTGCAGGTGCAGGTGATAGGTGTTGCTGAGGATGATCTGGGCGCCGGTCTCGGTGATCTGGGCCGGTGTCAGCGGTTTCATGGCGCCATGGGTGGCCACCGGCATGAAGATCGGGGTCTGGATGTCGCCATGGGCGGTGCTGACAATGCCGAGGCGTGCGGCACTGTTTTTGTCTTTCTTGAGCAGGGTGAATTTCATTAATTGGGAGCTCCCTGAAATTGATATACCGTATGCTTACTAACAGAATGCTCGAATAAATGCAATTGCGCTGCAGAAGTATGTTTGCGGGCGGTGAAATTGTATCCTGTATACATAAAATGGTTGCAATTTTTTATAACGATGTTTAGTATGCACGGCTGAAAATAATACGGGATTCTGACCTTGTTTTGCGGTCCACAACATATACTCTTCTCAAAGGAGGTTGAAATGGTGGTTGTCTCCAGGTTGCTCTGGCGCGGTCCCCCCCGGCATTTTTAGTCTCCTCACCAAGAATCCTTACATGTAAATCCAGCAGTATCACATCTTTAAAAGGAAGGAATGCTATGCAACTGTTTACGTCTTCAATCGGCAGAAAAATTGTGATGGCAATCACAGGCCTGGCAATGGTTCTCTTTGCTGTCATCCATCTGCTGGGTAACAGCTCCATCTTCGGATGGCTTCCGGGTGGCCTCAACGCCTATGCCCATCACCTCCACAGCATGCCGGCTCCGATCATCATTGGTTCCCGTATCGGCCTGCTGGTCGTCGCCTGTGTCCACATCTGGTACGGCATTCAGCTGACCATCGAGAACCGTGGCGGTCGTCCCCAGCAGTATGCCGTCAAGTCCACTCAGAAGGCATCTTTCGCCAGCGAGAACATGATCTGGACCGGCGTTCTCTTGCTGGTCTTCATCCTGGGCCATCTGGCACACTTCACCTTCCAGTGTCTCAGCCCGGAAACAGCCGCTCTTACACACCCGGACAGCCTGGGTAACCCCAATGTACTCGGAATGGTTGTGGCCGCGTTTCAGAACATGTTTACTTCGCTTCTGTATGTCGGCGCCATGCTGGTTCTGTTTCTGCATCTCTCCCACGGCATCCAGAGCTTTTTCCAGACCATGGGCTGGAGTAATGACCGTGTGCAGCCGTCAATCGTCAAGGCTGGTACCCTGGTCGCACTGGCTTTGTTCCTCGGCTATGCCGCTGTTCCGCTCACCATTCTGTTACGAATTCTGAAATAAGGGGGTTATTGTGATACTTGACGGAAAATGTCCTACCGGACCGATTCAGCAGACCTGGGATAAGCACCGCTTCGACCTGAAGCTGGTCAATCCCTCTAATAAGCGTAAATACAATATCATCGTTGTTGGTACCGGTCTGGCCGGTGGCGCCGCCGCCGCTTCGCTGGGTGAACTCGGTTACAATGTTCAGGCCTTCTGCTACCAGGACAGCCCTCGCCGTGCACACTCCATCGCTGCCCAGGGCGGCATCAACGCCGCCAAGAACTACCCCAACGACGGTGACTCGATCTATCGTCTCTTCTACGACACCATCAAGGGTGGCGACTTCCGTGCCCGTGAGGCGGACGTTTGGCGTCTGGCCCAGGTCTCCAACAACATCATCGACCAGTGTGTAGCCCAGGGCGTACCCTTTGCCCGTGACTACGCCGGTTACCTGGATAACCGCTCCTTCGGCGGCGCCCAGGTTTCCCGTACCTTCTTTGCCCGTGGCCAGACCGGCCAGCAACTTCTGCTGGGCGCCTACTCGGCTCTCTCCCGCCAGATCAAGGCCGGATCGGTCAAGATGTATCCCCGTCGCGAAATGCTCGACCTGGTTGTGGTTGATGGCGTTGCCAAGGGTATCACCGTTCGCAACCTGATCACCGGCGAGCTGGAGAGCTACGCAGCCGATGCTGTCTGTCTGGCAACCGGCGGCTACGTCAATGTTTTCTATCTCTCCACCAACGCCATGGGCTGTTCGGTTACGGCTAACTGGAAGGCTCACAAAAAGGGTGCCTTCTTCGCCAACCCCTGCTACACCCAGATTCATCCGACCTGCATCCCGCAGGCTGGTGACTATCAGTCCAAGCTGACTCTGATGTCCGAATCGCTTAGGAACGACGGTCGCGTGTGGGTTCCCAAGAAGAAAGAAGACTGCGGCAAACATCCTAATGAAGTTCCTGAAGCGGATCGTGACTACTATCTGGAACGTAAGTATCCTTCATTCGGTAACCTGGCTCCGCGTGACATCGCTTCGCGTGCCGCCAAGGAACAGTGCGATGATGGCCGTGGTGTTGGGCCTGGTGGTCGTGGTGTCTATCTGGATTTCGGCGATTCCATTAAACGTCTCGGCGAAGATACCATCCGTGAACGTTACGGCAACCTCTTCGAAATGTACGAAAAAATCACCGATGAGAACGGCTACAAGCGTCCGATGCGTATGTATCCCGCACCGCACTACGCCATGGGTGGTCTGTGGGTCGATTATAACCTGATGAGCAATATCCCCGGTCTGTTCGTACTGGGCGAAGCCAACTTCTCCGTTCACGGTGCCAACCGTCTGGGCGCCTCGGCTCTTATGCAGGGTCTGGCTGACGGCTACTTCGTCATTCCCTACACCATCGGCGGCTATCTGGCTACCGTCAAGCCGGCGGGAACAGCCACGGATAATCCTGAGTTCAAGAAGTCGGTTGAGGAAGTGGCAGCATACCGCAACAAACTCCTCTCCATCAACGGCAAGAAGACTGTATCCGAGTTCATGCGTGAGCTGGGCGGCCTGATGTGGGACAACTGCGGTATGGCCCGTTCCAAGGAATCCCTTGAGACCAACCTCAAGAAGATTCCGGCTCTCCGTGAAGAGTTCTGGAAAAATGTCAAGGTCAGCGGCTCCGGCGCCGACCTCAATCAGGATCTGGAAAATGCCGGCCGCACCGTCGACTTCCTCGAATTCGGCGAGCTGCTCTGCCGCGATGCACACCACCGCAACGAATCTTGCGGCGGCCACTTCCGCGTCGAGTATCAGGACGAGGGCGAGGCACAGCGTGACGATGTCAACTACTGTTATGTCGGCGCCTGGGAATACAAGGGTGAGGACAAGACTCCCGAGCTGCACAAAGAGCCGCTGAAATTCGATAACGTACATCTCGCCGTAAGGAGCTACAAATAATGAGCGATCACCACAAGACCATGACATTGACACTGATCGTGTGGCGCCAGAAAGGCCCCAGCGATCCCGGCAAATTTGAAACCTATACCGCCAAGGGCATCACCGAGCACCACTCCTTCCTGGAGATGCTCGACTGCGTCAACGAAGACCTGATCAAATCCGGCAAGGAGCCGATCTGTTTCGACCACGACTGTCGCGAAGGCATCTGCGGCATGTGCTCCCAGGTAATCAACGGTGCGGCACATGGCGGCCAGGACCGTACCACGGTCTGCCAGCTGCACATGCGTAAATTCAAGGATGGGGATACCATCTACATCGAACCGTGGAGAGCCCGTGCCTTCCCGATCATCAAGGACCTGATCGTTGATCGTACCGCCCTTGATACGGTTGTGCAGGCCGGCGCCTACGTCTCCTGCCATACCGGCGGAGTACCGGACGGAAATGCCATTGCAATTCCGAAACCGGCCGCTGACGAGGCCATGGATGCCGCTGAATGTATCGGTTGCGGCGCATGCGTTGCTGGCTGCCCCAATGGCGCTGCCATGCTCTTTACCGGCGCCAAGGTATCCCAGTATGCCCTGCTTCCCCAGGGTAAGCCCGAGGCAAAGGCTCGTGTTAAAAACCTGGTTGACGCCATGGCAAAGTGCGGTTTCGGTAACTGCACCAACCACTACGAGTGCCAGGTATCCTGTCCGAAGGGAATCAATGTTAAGTTCATCGCCCGCATGAACCGTGAGTTTCTCAAGGCTCAGTTCGCTTAGTTTATTTTGGGTGATATGTGTTACAATTGGGCGGCCTTCGGGCCGCCTTTTTTTTAACAAAATGGTATCCGTTTTGCCAACTATTCAGCGTTATTGCAATAGGACTTTTTACAGGGATGAACAGGATGAACGGGATAAAACCTTTAAAGCAGGTTGCTGGGCTTGGACTAAAAAGCTACTTGTCTTGTTTTTGATCTTATCCGTCTTGATCCCCTTTATCCCTGTTACATAAAAGGTTTTATCTGAGTAGAACCAATTCCCCGCTAAAATTCGTCCTCCCTTCGACAGGCTCAGGGCGAACGGATTTTAGCTACATAATCTGTTTGATCTACCGTTCGTGGTGAGCCTGTCGAACCATGAACGGGAGATCAGTACTACTCAGTAGGTTTTTTAACTTTGTGTGCTGAATTGTCACTCCGTTTTTATCTCTGCAATACGCCAGGTTTCATAGCATGGATTTCAATCTCGTAAATCTTTCCCTCACGATCCGCAGTGCCGATGCCCGCCAAGTGGCCAATCGTCTTCCCTTGTTGGGAAACGAGTTTTCCGCCGTCTGCCGGCAAGCCAGCTGCCGTTGGCCTGAAAAAAAGTGCGATTCCTGTCCCGGGTGTGAAGCGTGTGCTTGGCAGCTAGTCTTCGGACAAACGTTGGCCTCGGACCCTTCGGCGCTCAAGCGTTTTCAAAAACCTCCCTTACCCTTCATGTTCAGATTTCCATTCCAAGCGGAACCTGCCGCAAGCTCCAGCGAAATTGAATGCGGGCTGGTGGTGATCGGTCAGGCAATTGCGTGCCTGGACCTGCTTCTGGATGGTTTCAGAAAAATCCTGGAGCCTTTGGCGGCAAAGCTTGTGCAGGTTGGTACCCGTGACTACCAGGGTACGGTGCATCCCTTGCTGGATCTTCGGGGTAACAACCATCCGGAAAACCTGGTGGTGATGTCGATCAAGGATCTGCTGGAAAGTCGTGTCCTGTCGAAGTCCTCTCTACAGATCCGGCTCCTGTCTCCTTTACGTCTGTTTGAGGAGGGGCACCTTGCCGATAGCTTTGAGTTCAGCCGTTTTGCCAAATCCCTCCTACGGCGGGTTTCTTCCCTGGCCTATTATTACGGGGGGCACGAATCGAGCTGGGATTACAAGGAACTCGCCCGCCAGGCGGATGCGATTGTCTGCAGCGCTAATCATTTCGACATGCGGCAGGAAAAAAACCGGAAAATGAGCGGCTTGTCGGGGGCGGGCAGTTTTCGTGGCGATTTCAGCGGGCTCTTACCGTTTCTGATTGCGGGGGCATACGTGCACGCCGGTAAGGGCGCATCATTTGGCATGGGGGTCTATGAACTTTCTGAATGTTAAGCCTGATGGCACGTGGACTTCATACAGGTGAACCTGAACAATTTGCGGTTGTTTTTTTATCCCGCTTACCATAGTATGACTTCTCTTCATTAATGAACGGATTGGAGTTCTTCGCATGGCCCGTCCTGCACATGTTCTTGTCGTTGATGATTCACCGAGCAGCAGAAGTAAACTTACTGAAATCCTTGAAGCACAGGGGTATCTGGTTTCCTCTGCCGCCGATGCCGAAGAAGCCATTACACAGTTTACTTCCGAAGAGTTCGATCTGGTGATCACCGAGCTGATGCTGCCGGGGATGAGCGGTTTGAATCTGATGAAGATCATCAAGGAACGCAGCCCCGAGTGTGATGTCGTGATCATCAGCTCGAATGCTTCCAGTTTCAATACACTCAAGTCGCTTCGCCAGGGCGCATACGACTTTATCGTCAAGCCGATCGACGACGAAACCGTTCTCTATAACGTGATTGAACGGGCCTTGGAAAAACAGGAGCAGGGTCGTAAAAAACAGCTCCTGGTCTCGGAATTGAAAGAGAAAAACAAGGGGCTGCATCTCTCCCTGGCCATGATGAAAACCATCAATCAAATCTGCCTGTTGCTTACCTCTACGTTCGACATCGCGGTAATTTTACAGAAGCTGACCGAGACCGCTACCGAGCATCTCCATGCAACCCGCGGCTATCTGCTGTTGCTCGATAAAAGCGGGGTCAATCTGAATCTCAAGGTCTGCACGGGGATCGATCCCCTGGGAGTGATAAATTTCAAGCTGGTGCGCGGTAAAGGTCTCTCGGGTCATGTGGTGTCCAGTGGTAAACCGATCATGATTGCCGTCTTGTCCGATGAAAAATTCCTGGAGAAGATCGTTGAAGAGGACCCGGATGGCGTATTGCTCGCCTCACCAAGTGCCCTTTCGGTCCCGCTACAGGTACAGGGACGTGTTGCCGGTGCGCTGACCATTTCCGGCGGATGTGACGGCAAGCCCTTTACGGAAGATCATCTGGAATTTCTGACCATGCTCTCCCATTATGCATCGATTGCCATTGAAAATGCGGGAGTGGTCTACAATCTGAAGAAAAAGCGCTGACCTGGCTGAACGAAGCCGAATAGTGCCGTCCCGGCAAAAAACAAAACCCGTCTCCGTGTGATCTCTCACACAGGGACGGGTTTTGTGCTGTTTGCAGCATTGCTCAGTAGAATCAGAGGCTTAAAACGTGACCCCCATGGCATCGGCCACGGTATGAATGTCCTTGTCGCCGCGGCCGGAAAGGCAGACGACGATGGTCTTGTCTTTGGGAAGCGTGGGAGCCAGTTTCGAGAGGTAGGCGATGGCGTGGGACGATTCCAGGGCCGGCATGATACCTTCCTCCTGCGTCAGCAACTTGAACCCCTCCAGGGCTTCGCTGTCGGTGATCGAAACGTACTCGGCCCGACCGCTCTCCTTCAGCCAGGCATGCTCGGGACCGACGCCGGGATAGTCCAGGCCGGCGGAGATCGAGTGGGCGTGGGTAATCTGCCCATCCTGATCCTGGAGCAGGTAGGTCATGTTGCCGTGCAGGATGCCGGGTGAACCGGCGCAGAGCGGAGCCGCGTGCTGGCCGGTCTCGATGCCGTGACCGGCCGCCTCGACACCGATCAGTTTGACCTTTTTATCCTTCAGGAACGGGTAGAACAGTCCCAGGGCGTTGCTGCCGCCCCCTACGCAGGCCAGCAGGTAATCGGGCAGTCTCCCTTCCACCTTGCGGTGCTGCTTGCGGACCTCTTTGCCGATAATCGATTGAAAGTCCCTGACCATCATGGGGTAGGGGTGCGGACCGGCGACCGTGCCGATCACATAGAAGGTATCCGCGATGGTGGTGACCCAGTTGCGCATGGCCTCGTTCATGGCATCCTTGAGTGTGGCGGTGCCGGCGGTGACCGGAGTGACCGTGGCACCCAGCAGGCGCATGCGGAAGACGTTCAGGGCCTGGCGTCGGGTATCCTCCTCGCCCATGAATACCTCGCACGACATGCCGAACAGGGCGGCAATGGTTGCGGTGGCCACACCATGTTGCCCCGCGCCCGTCTCGGCGATGACCCGTTTTTTGCCCATCCGTTTGGCCAGTAGACCTTGTCCGATGGTGTTGTTAACCTTGTGGGCTCCGGTATGATTGAGGTCTTCGCGCTTGAGGTAAATCCGGGCGCCACCGAATTTTTTGGTCAGTTTTTCCGCGAAATAGAGCGGATTGGGACGGCCGACATACTGGCGCAGGTAATATTCGAACTCTTCACGAAACGTGCGATCGTGGCGAAAATGTGCATAGGCCTCTTCCAGCTCGCGCAGGGCGGGCATGAGTGTTTCCGGCACATAGCGCCCCCCAAATTGTCCGAAATGGCCATTCTTATCCGGTAGCTTCATGTGTGTCCTCGATAGGTGGTATATGTTACCAGGGGTTATTTGGGTTGTTCCGGGAAAATATCCGCGCGCAGCAAGCCCAGTTTTGCGAGTCGGTAGGCCAGGGCGGTGCGCAGCACACCCAGGCCGTAGGTAACGCTGCGCCTGAAATTGATCGATGAAGCCTCGGGGATATAGCGGGCCGGGCAGCTGACTTCGCCGATCGAAAATCCGTACCAGGTAATTTGGGCCAGCATCTGGTTGTCAAATACGAAATCATCGGAATTGATATCCAGGGGTAGTGTCTCAAGGACCTGGCGAGAAAAGGCACGGTATCCGCTATGGTACTCGGAAAGCTTCTGACCCAGGAGCAGGTTTTCGATAGCGGTCAGAACACGATTGGAGACATATTTATACAAGGGCATGCCTCCCTTGAGCGCGCCCTTGCCGAGAATCCGGGAGGCCAGCACGACATCATAGACACCGTAGGCGATCATGGATGCCAGAGCGGTGACCAGCAAAGGGGTATACTGGTAATCCGGGTGCAACATGACCACGATGTCGGCTTCCATTTCCAGCGCGGCGCGGTAGCAGGTCTTCTGGTTGCCGCCATAGCCACGGTTCCGTTCGTGCACGATGGTGCGGATGCCGAGGCGTTGGGCCAGCTGGACGGTGTCGTCCTGGGAGGCATCGTCCACAAGCAAGACCTCGTCCACGATATTCATGGGAATCTCGCTGTAGGTCTGCTCCAGTGTGCGGGCGGCATTATAGGCCGGCAGGATCACGACGATTTTCTTGTTATTAAGCATGAACTCTTGTGATGTAACCGGTTGATTAAACGCCAATACAACTGATGACGACCGTCACGAGCAGGGACGGGAGCCCCTCTGGAGTACTATTTATTCCGTGTGTCTGGCCCGCTCAATAAACAACCTGACTTTGCCGGCGTCCTTACGCCCCGGTTCAATCTCTACACCGCTGGAAATATCGACCCCATAGGGGCACGTCTGGCGGATACTTTCGGCAACATTATCGGGAGTAAGTCCCCCGGCCAAGACAATCCGGTGACCTCGTTTGGACGCCTCCGCCGCAATCTCCCAGTTGAAGGTCTGCCCGGTGCCGCCGTAAGCTACGGGAGACCAGGCATCCAGCAGGTAGCCGGAAACCTTATACTGGGCCAGCAGATCGAGGGTGCTGCGGTCCTTGACGCGAAAAGCCTTGATGATCCTGCGCCTGATAGAGTCGCAATATCCGGGAGTCTCCTCGCCATGCAGCTGGATCAGGTCAAGACCGCACTGATCGGCGGTTGTGTTGACCACGGCCGTCTCCTCGTTGACAAACAGGCCGATGGTCTGCACAAAGGGGGGCAGCCGGCCAATGATCTCAGCGGCCTGTTCAGGGCTAACATGGCGGGGTGAGCGGGAATAAAAGACGAAACCCAGGGCATCGGCACCGGCATCGATAGCTGTCAGGGCGTCTTCCAGGCTGGTTATGCCGCAGATTTTGACTTTGACCATCAAAAAGCCTCATCAGTAAAACCTAAAATCGAATTACAGGGATGAACCGGATTGACAGGATGCAAGCTTGCCTATATCCCGTACATCCTGTCCATCCCTGTAAAAAATGCTTATGAATCTCCTGGATCTGCTTGTCTTACAGGGTGACCTTCGGCAGGCGTTCCAGTGCCTGTTTGACCATCTCGCTGGGGTACTCGTAATCCTCCAGGGTACCGGAAAGGTAGGAGTCATAGGCGCCCATGTCCAGTTGGCCGTGCCCGGAAAGACCGAACAGAATGGTTCGTTCCTTACCCTCTTCCTTGGCCAGCACCGCCTCGTCGATGGCCGCGCGTACGGCGTGGGACGATTCGGGGGCTGGTACGATTCCCTCGCTACGGGCGAAGAGCAGTGCTCCTTCAAAGCAGGAGTTCTGTTTGTAAGCCTTGGCTTCGATCTGGCCGGCATGGTAGAGCTGGGAAACCAGCGGCGACTCGCCATGGTAGCGTAAACCGCCGGCATGGATGCCGGGGGGCATGAAGTCGTGGCCCAGGGTATACATCATCGAGATCGGGGCCATCTTGGCCGTGTCGCCGTAATCGAAGGCATAGACCCCCTTGGTCAGGGTCGGGCAGGAAGCCGGCTCGACAGCCAGACAACGGACGTTCTTTCCGGCAGCCCGGTCGGCGATAAAGGGGAAGGTCAGGCCGGCGAAGTTGGAGCCCCCGCCGCAGCAGGCGATGACCACATCCGGGTAATCCCCGGCAATCTTCATCTGGGCCTGTGCCTCCTGGCCGATGACCGTCTGGTGCAGGCAGACGTGATTGAGAACGCTGCCCAGGGCATAGTTGGTGTCGGCGTGGGTGGCGGCATCTTCCACCGCTTCCGAGATGGCGATACCCAGGCTGCCATTGTTGTCCGGGTCGTGGGCCAGGATCGAGCGTCCCGCATTGGTGAATTCGGAAGGAGAGGGGATCACGGTCGCCCCCCACAGCTGCATCATGCTCTTGCGATACGGTTTCTGGGTGCAGGAGATCTTGACCATGTAGACCGTGCACTCCAGGCCGAACATGGAACAGGCCAGGGCCAGGGAGCTGCCCCACTGGCCGGCACCGGTTTCGGTCGCCAGGCGGCGGATACCGGCCTGTTTATTGTAGTAGGCCTGGGGAATGGCCGAGTTGGGTTTGTGGGAACCGGCCGGAGAAACGCCTTCATACTTGTAGTAGATTTTGGCCGGGGTGCCCAGGGCCTTTTCCAGGCGTCGGGCGCGATAGAGCGGGGAGGGCCGCCAGAGTTTATAGATATCCCTGACCTCGTCCGGGATGTCGATCCAACGGTTGGGCGACATCTCCTGTTCGATCAGGGACATGGGGAAGATCGCCAGCATGTCCTCCGGCGTGATCGGTTTGAGGGTCTGAGGATTGATAACCGCTGCCAGCGGACCCGGCATGTCGGGAATAATGTTGTACCACTGACGGGGGATCTGATCTTCGCTGAGGAGAATTTTCGTGTACATGTGTCGCTGCTCCCGTATGAGTTGGAATCTTACTCCAGGTTGTCCTCAATCCTGATGAAAACGGTCTTTTCGCAGATGATGTCCAGACAATCGATCTCGGCCAGGGCGCTCTGCACAGAACCTTCGCGTGCTTCGTGGGTCTTGATCACGATCGGGACCGGGGTCGCATCGCTGTCCTGGTGGGTGGTCTGCACCATGGATTCGATGCTGATGCCGTGATTGCCCAGTGCGCCGGCGATGGATGCCAGGACGCCCGGTTTGTCGAGGGCGCTGAAGCGCAACATGTATTTGCTGACGATATCGGCCATCGGCTTGAGTGGAATGGTTTTGATCTCTTTGTCCAGGAAGCCCAAGGGGGCCATCCTGCGTCCGGCCCCGACCTGCATGGTACGGGCCAGACCGATCAGATCGCCGACTATGGCACTGGCGGTCGGATTCTGACCGGCGCCGCGACCGTAGAACATGACCGGCCCGACAAAATCGCCGGTCAGGCGGATGGCGTTGAAGACACCATTGACTTCGGCCAGCGGGTTGTGCAGGGGGATCATGGTGGGATGGACCCGGGCCTCGATCTTTCCGTCGGACAGTTTGCCGATGGCGAGCAATTTGATGCGATAGCCGAAATCCTTGGCAAACTTGACGTCCAGTCCGCTGATGTTGGAAATGCCCTCGGTGGAGATGCTGTTAAAGTCGATCCTGGTGCCGAAACAGAGCGAAACCAGGATGGCCAGCTTGTGGGCGGTATCGACCCCTTCGATGTCGAAGGTCGGGTCCGGTTCGGCATAGCCCAGCTCCTGGGCGGCCTTGAGGACCTCGGAGAAGTCGGCCCCTTCCTGGGTCATGCGGGTCAGGATATAGTTGCAAGTGCCGTTCATGATGCCGATCACGCTGCCGAAGTTGTTGGCGGCCAGATTGCCCTTGATGGCGGTCAAAACCGGAATGCCACCCCCCACGGCCGCCTCGAACTGAACCTCGACCCCTTTTCGGGCGGCTGCCGCGTAGATCTCCTCGCCATGCAGGGCCAGGAGCGCCTTGTTGGCGGTAACGATATGTTTTCCCTTTTCGATGGCCTTCAGCACGAAGGTCTTGGCCGGTTCGTAGCCACCGATCAGCTCGATGACCACGGATATCTCCGGGTCATCGAAGATCTCGTTCACATTGCTGGTCAGTACGCCGGTGGGCAGCGTTACACCGCGGTCGCTGGTGATGTCCAGGTCGGCGATCCTTTTCAGGACAATGCCTGTTCCGACCTTGTTGCGCACCAGGTCCGCATTGCTCTGCAGCAGTTTGACCACACCAGCTCCGATATTACCGAATCCTATGAGACCAACCTTGATATCGCTCATTGCTCCTCGCTTGTTTCTTCAGTTTTGGGACACGCCTCGACCTCATCCAGAATGCCGTTCACAAAGGCGGGTGACTCCTTGTCACCAAACTTGCGGGCAATCTCGATGGCTTCATTGATGCTGACCTTCTTGGGGATGTCCTGGCGGAACATCAGTTCATAGGTCGCCATACGCATGACATTCAGGTCAACGCGCGGCATCCTGGTCAGTGACCAGTTCTTGGAGCGGGCCTTGATGGCCTCATCGATGGCCGTGCGATGCTCCTCGACACCCCGCACCAGCTCTTCGGCAAACTCGCGGACGCGCGAAAGCACATCGGCATGTTCTTCGCGAAAGGTTTGCAGTGTCTCGCGGATGCCCACGGAGGGGTTTGCATCAAGGGCATAGAGGATCTGCAGGGCCAGTTCTCGTGATTCTCTGCGTATCCCCATTATTTCAACGCCTTGAACAGGTTGGCGGTTTCGATGGCGGTTGCCGCGGCTTCAAAACCCTTGTTGCCGGCCTTGGTACCGGCCCGCTCCACAGCCTGCTCGATTGTATCGGTCGTCAGCACACCAAAGGCAATCGGTACTCCGCTCTCCAGGGATACGGATGCAACCCCCTTGGACACCTCGGAAGCTACATAATCAAAATGCGGTGTCGAACCACGTATAACGGCGCCCAGGCAGATCAGGGCGTCGTATTTCCCGCTCTCGGCCAGTTTTCTGGCCGCCAGCGGGATCTCGAAGGCGCCCGGTACGCGGGCAACGTGGATATTTTTGTCATCGCCACCGTGACGGATTACGGCATCAACGGCACCTTCCAGGAGCCGTTCGCAGATGAAACTGTTGAAACGGCTGACGATGATCCCGAATTTGAGGCCGCTGGCATCAAGGTTACCTTCAAAAAATTGTGGCATGTTGACCTCCCAAAATATGGCCTAACCCGGATAAAGCGGGTTAATGACGTAGTAAAAGAAACCGGAATACTAGCATAAAATTTGCGGATAGGGAGAAAAAAGTGCGCTGTTAGCGGCTATTGAAGATGCAGTTTCCATTGTAATCCGCCAGCAGAAAATGAGCCGAAACAGCCGGGGCATGTATCCCGATCGCCAGGCGGGCCTGCCGGAAGAGCAGTTCAAGCAACTGCGGGTCGAAGCCGCTCGCAATGGCTATCTCCCGCGCCGTATTGGCCTTGGCGATAGTCTCAAGCGTGCTCAGGGATACCCCGGCGGCTCGTCCCCAGGTCAGAAGTTGCGCCAGGTCCAGATCCGAAGCGGCCGCGTGGGTGTTTTCATGTCCGCAGGCGATTTTCAGCAGTTTGGCGAACTGGCAGGCGATCACCGGTTGTTGGAAACCCCGCTGGCAGGCGGCCTGCACGGCATAGGCGATATGATCGCCCATCATGATGTAGGCCTCCTCGGGAAAGGCAACCCCTCTCAATCCCCCCTTGTCAGGGGGGAGGAAAAGGCCGCCTCCCTGATAAGGAAGGGCGGGGGGAGGGTTGCCGTTAAGCCATTTTTGTGCCGCCATCTCGCTGGTCCTGCCCGTGGAAAACACTACCGTGGTGCATTCACAGGCCTTGGCCACATCCAGGGCCGCATCGATGGTATCGGTCCAGGCCTTGGCCGAAATCGGGCGTACGATACCGGTCGTGCCCAGGATGGATAGTCCGCCGATGATGCCGAGGCGCGCATTGAGGGTCTTTTTTGCCCGTTCCTCGCCGTCGGGGATGGAGATGGTGACCAGGAAGCTGTCTGTCGTCAGTGCCCGGGCTTCGGGGGTCGGGAAGAGCGCGCAGGCCACGCTCTCTTCGATCATCCTGCGCGGGACGGGATTGATGGCCAATTCGCCCGCCGGGATGGCCAAGCCCGGCTTGGTGACCTTACCGATACCCTCACCGCCGGAGATGATGATTGTACCGCCCTCGTTTTGAACGGGCGTCTGCGGGGGATTGCGCTGTACGCTGGCATGCACCTCGGCTCCATTGGTTACGTCCGGGTCGTCTCCCGCATCCTTGACCACGTGGCAGCTGGCCGCATCCGCTGAAAAATTTTGGCCGTGCAGCTGAAAGGTGGCGATCTCCCCCCGCGGGAGTGTAATCGAGACCTCGCGAACAGTCGTCTGGTGTACCAGCATCAGGGCGGCACCCTTGGCTGCCGCGGCTGAACAGGCACCGGTGGTAAAGCCTGTCCTGAGGCGGGGGGCAGGGTCGAGCATGGGCTCTTTGTCGCAATGTTCTTGCATGGTTGAGTTTACAAGCCTCCCGTAAGAAAAAGATGCCACAGGTGCAGCGTGACAAATGACAGAGGAATGCCGATCCCCAGCATCAGCGTTACCAGTCCCGGTTCCAGGTCGTGGTCGATGGCGATGATACCGGCGGTGATCATGGGGGCCATGGCTGCTTCGAAGATCGTGACCTGGGTAACGATTCCGCTTGCGCCCAATAGGAAGGAGTACAGCAGCCAGATCAGTGCCGGGGCCAGCAGCAGCTTATAGCCGAGACCGGCCGCCAGGGGCTTGATGAGCGCACGGATGCCGCCCAAGTGCAGCTGAAAGCCGACCGAAACCAGCGCCAGAGGGGTAAGGGTAGCGCCCAGCTTTTCCAGGATAATGATTGTCCAGGGCGGAAACGGGACCGGCCGGAGGATGAATGCCAGCAGCAACGCTTGAAAGGGCGGAAAGACGAGCACCTTGCGCGCCATCTGGCGGGTGGAGACGGCTCCGGCGGAGTACAGCGTTGCCACCAGAATCCCCAGGGTGGAGAGTACCATGAACGATCCGAGCTGATCGGCGATGATGCCGATACCCAGGTGCTGCTTGCCGAAATAGGCCTCGATCATGGGCAGGCCGACAAAGGAGGTGTTGCCCAGTCCGGCCACCAGGATCAGTGCGCCAACCCGCTTGCGATCCATCTCCAGAATCTTGCCCGCCACGCCAAAGATGCCCCAGGCTGCGCCAAATACCAGCCATGCCATGACGGCCGTAAGCAGCAGGGACGTGTCGAGCTTCATGCTGTGGATATGCAGGATTGCCAATGCGGGCAGGGATATATGGATGATGAAGCCGTTCAGCGCGGCGGGTGTTGCCCCGGGGAAGCGCCTGGTTTGATTGAGGCCAACCCCGGCGGCAAGACAGACCACCAGCAGGATGATGTTTGCCATCCCGGTCTAATCCTGCGCTGTTGCCAGTATTGCCAGGGCATTCACCACGGCCGCGGCCACGTTGGAGCCCCCCTTGCGTCCCATATTGGTGATGAAGGGAATCCCGTGCGGTGTAGTTGCTAGGGCGTTTTTGCTCTCTTCGGCGCCGACAAATCCGACCGGCAGGCCGATGATCAGCGCGGGGTGTACCACCCCTTCCCGGATCAGACGCAGGAGTTCGAAGAGTGCCGTGGGGGCATTGCCGATCACGAAGATACGGTTGTCTGGGGTGGCACAGGCTTTGCGCATGGCGGCGATGGAACGGGTGATACCCTCCCGTGTCGCCAACTCGGCCACATCGGCATCGGCCACGTGGCAGGCTACCCGGCAGCCGAAGGAAGCCAGGCGGGCCTTGCTGATGCCGGACAGGGCCATATTTGTATCGGTCACAATCGAGGCCCCGCTTCGAATGGCGGCAACACCCTCCGCAACGGCGTCGTCCGAAAGGTACAGCGAATTGACATATTCGAAGTCGGCACTGGTGTGGACGACCCGCCGCACGATCTGCCACTCGGCATCCGGCCAGCCATGCTTACGGGCCTCTTTGTCGATGATGCGAAACGACGCGGACTCGATCTCTTCCGGTTTCATGCTCAAGGAATCCATCAGCGCCACCCCAGCCTGTCCAGCGCCTCAGCGATACGTTCGGTCTCGATTTCGGCCAGCTTGCGGTGTGCTCCCAGGTGCCCGCCCATCTCCATGATCAGGCCGGGATGACGTTTCTGCGCTGTTTCGATTTCATCGGGCAGATCATGTTGGACGTGGGCGCCCATGAAGAGAAAATAGGGCATCAACAAAATGCGCCCGGCACCCCTGGCCACACAGGTATCGATGCCCTGCTGGATAGTGGGCTCGTGCAATTCGCGGAAGGAGACCTCAACGATCTCGAAGCCGGTCATCTCCCGGACCATGGCCGCCACGTCGCGGGCGGCATCATTGGCCTCGGCGATACGGCTGCCGTGGGCCATCATCAGAATGGCTGTTTTCATTGTTCCTCGCTTTATATAGATTGAGAAATTGGAATGTCAGTAGATGTAGTCAGCCACGCTGCGCTCATTACACAGCGCAGTATGTTCAATCTCATCGATGGGCGCCGCAGAATATAGCAGGCGCTGCCTGTTTTGTGCAACGGGGAAAATCGCATGTCCGGGAGCCGGTCTGCGGCTGCGGGGATGGAGTCAAAGTTTCGGTATGGGTGGTGGGCTTATCTGTGTTACTGTCGACCTATCTCTTGCTTGTGCAGCTTGTGCAGCTTGTGCAGCTTGTGTGGCGCTGTCCGGGGTATCTCGGACAGCGTATTCTTTTTTATGACCTTTACTCACCCGCGAATGGAGCCCCATGAACCGCCAGATCGATGAATTAATCATCCGAATCAAGGAACTGGAAGAAGAGCTGGAGCTCGAACTCAAGAAGAAGCGGGAAGAGTTTCATTTTGTAATCGAGGAAAAGCGGGTCCGCTTTGCCGAGGAAGTCGCCCGCCAACAGCGCCGGCTGAAATCGGGCCTCTTCCGCTATCTGGTTGAATCAAAGCCCTTGAACGTCCTGACCGCCCCGGTCATCTATTCCGGCCTGGCGATCTTCGTTCTGCTGGACCTGTTCCTAACCATCTATCAGTTCATCTGTTTCCCGATCTATGGCATCCCCAGGGTCAGACGCTCGGAATACCTGCTTTTCGACCGCGAGGACCTGCCCTACCTCAATATTATCGAGAAGTTCAACTGTTTCTACTGTTCCTACGGCAACGGCCTGGCGGCATATTTCCGGGAGATCGCGGCCCGCACGGAGCAGTACTGGTGTCCGATCAAGCATGCCCGTCGTATCAAGGCCGCCCACTCCAGTTATGCCCGCTTCTTCGAGTACGGTGATGCCGAAAGTTATCGCAAGGGACTGGAGCGGCTGCGCGGGGAGTTCGAAAAGGGAAAAACGGGCAAATAGTTCTGCAAAAGCGTGTGCCACAGAGTACACAGAGTTCTCAAATAAAATGCTGAATAGCGTCGATCTTCCGCTCATGGTTCGACAGGCTCACCACGAACGGAAGATCGCTCATACATATGAAATCAAATCCGTTCGCCCTGAGCTTGTCGAAGGGTGAATGGATTCCCGGAGGAAAAATAGCGCTAATCAGAAATAAAATTAACGTAATAGAATAACTTCTCTGTGTTCTCTGTGGCCATATGTTTTAAAGACTTCCCTTCAACTCCTCGATTAAACCACCCAGGAAATCATAGCCCTTCTGCCAGAAACCGCTCTCGGTGATGTCGATCCCGGCCAGTTGGGCCGTGTCGGCCGGGGAAAGGGCGCCGCCCGATTCCAGCAGACGCCGGTAGCCCGCTTTGAAACTGTCCCCTTCCTCGCGGTACTTCTGGAACAGGGCCAGCACCAGCAGCTCGGCAAAGGTGTAGGAGTAGCAGTAGAAACGGGTGTGGATGAAATGGCTGATATAGCTCCATCCCCAGCAATAGGCCGGGATCATTTCGACCGCATCGCCGAAGAGCTTGCCGTTTTCTTCCAGCCAGATTTCGCCGATGCGCTCGTTGGAGAGCAGGCCGCTCTTGCGTTCGTTGTGCAGGCGCAGTTCGAAGCGGGTCAAGACGGTCTGGCGGAAGGTGGTGGCGATGATGTCCTCGATCTTGGCGCAGAGCAGGGATCTGCGCACAATCGGATCGCTCTCCTTGTCCAAGAGCTCCCTGGTCAGGAGCATCTCGCCGAAGACCGAGGCGGTCTCGGCCAAAGGCAGCGGGGCGTGATAATTGAGCATGCTCTGCTGCTGAGCCAGGACGAAATGCAGGCCATGACCGGCCTCATGGGCGATGGTGGCCAGGTCACGCAGGGTGCCGGTATAGTTGAGCAGCAGGAAGGGGGGGGCTTCGGGGGATATGCCCATGGCAAAGGCGCCTCCCGACTTGCCGGTGCGCGGCATGACGTCCACCCTGCGCTCATCGAAGAAGGCGCCGACGATGCGGCCGAAATCAGGGTCATAGGCGGCATAGGAGGCCACTACCATCTCGCGGGCCTCGTCGAAGCCGTATGTCCGTTCGGATTCGACCACCGGTGCATAGACGTCCGTATTGCGGATCTTGTCCATGCCGAGCATCGTGGCCTTGAGACGGAAATACTCCTGAGCCAGCCCATAATTGGCCTCGGTGACCGCCATGAGGTGTTCGACAGCCTCGTCCGGGATTTCGTTGCCGATGTTGGTCGGCTGGATCGGCGACTCGTAGCCGCGCAGCTCCATCTCCTGGCCATGATCCAGAGCCATGTTGTTGAAGACCGCGTTATAGACAATGCCGTTCTCGCCGTGCTTCTCCAGGAAGGTCGTGAAGGCCCGGAAGCGGACATCGGCCGAGGTGTGGTGCAGCAGGGAAAGCAGCTCCTCGCCGGTGAAGTCCCGCTCCGTGCCGTCCAGTTCCATGCGGTAAGTGAAGGAGGCCGACAGCTCATCGAAGAGCTTGACGAAGGCGCGCATGCCGGTCAGCTCCTTGCGGGTCAGCAGGCGTTCCTCGTTCTCCTTGAGGGTGTAGGGGCGGAACTTGCGGATGCCGGTCAGGAAATGCACATAATCCTTGGCCTCGGGCAGGGCGCAGAGGGCATCGAAGCGCTCATCGGCCAGGTGCATCAGCTCCAGGTCAAAGAAGAGCAGTTGCTGGGACAGGCGGTTGCCCAGTTCCGAACAGCGCTGGGAGAGTGCCAAATAGCTCTCGTTGCCCGAGTCGTCGGCAAAGAGCAGGTGCGCGTAACAGAAGGCCTTGGACATGTGTACCTGCAGGGCTTCGTATTCACGCACCGCGGCCAGGACGGCGCCGGCATCCAGATCGACGATCTTTTCAAAATAGCGTTCGCGAAAGTCGGCGGCCAAGACCTCGAACGAGGCCAGATCGTTTTCCAGTTGCGGTGAGTCCGGTGCGGGGTAGAGCAGTGCGGTGTTCCAGGTAAGGTTAGTGTTGGTCATATATGGTCTCCAGTTGAGTGGTGATGGATTTTATCGGCAGGCTACACGAGCGTTTAACGCGCCGCACAATATATCAGAAGAGCAATAATATGGTGTAAAAAAGTAAAAGATGTGTATAATGCCATAAATTACACATGTAATAACAGTAGGTTATAGAGGAAGATCTTCGGTCGCTGGTGGGCCGCCCAGTCTTCAAAACTGGTGAAGGTGATGAGAAATTGCCTTGGCAGGTTCGATTCCTGTGATCTTCCGCCATAAATAATTCAGGTAGTTAGCTTGAAATGCTGACTGCCTTTTTGTTTGTGTGGGTAGACATGAGACGTGATTGGCGAATGACGGGACAACAGAATTTGCATTCATCTGCATCAGAAATTACGTAAATTCTACCGCCTACAGGAGATCTGTCTTCAACAGTGGAGGATTTGGTTTGTGGGGAGAGTTTCAGGGATAGGAGAAAATTTTGGGGTTCAGTATTTTTGATTACATGAATATTGAAGAAACTCAACTAAGTTTTGATGAAAGTAAACTTATCTGGATCAAAAACCAAGGTCTGTGAAACAAAGTGCAATATTAGGATGTTCAAGGCGGGTCACTTTACTCGGATACTTTCTTGAAGACCATGTGCGGTCGGAACTTAGCAATAGTTCACAGGTATCTCCTACCTCAAGATGGTAGGGAATGACTTCCAACGCACATACCAACGCACCTGTAATTGAAATGTTTTTCATCTTACAGGGATAGTTAATGTCGTTATGCTGTAAGAGGCATTTGTATTCGCTGTTGAGTCGAATACCATTTCGTTCATTGCCGACTCTCGTTTCAGATCTGATTGGAGTGTTCAATGGTGCCTCGCATAACATTATTAAATTTTCTAATAATTATATTCAATTAAGTACATTAACCGCAAAAATTACTCAAGAATAATTTTGTTGGCAGATAAAAAATTGTACACTTAAGAGAATCAAATTGTTTTTCCGGTTGTCAATTGTGGGCAGTGCCCTTGGGAAAAACTGTCGTCGGAACTGTTGTAGCGCCTTGCAAAATCTGTGCAGCTGATCGAGGGAGTTCACAGTACATGAAAATTCTGCATACATCCGATTGGCATATCGGGCGGGCGCTGTATGGCCGCAAACGCTACGAGGAGTTCGGCCGGTTCCTCGATTGGCTGCTCGACTGCATTGCAACTGAAGGAGTCGAGGCACTGCTGGTGGCGGGGGATGTCTTTGATAACGGCACCCCCAGTAATCGGGCGCTGGAGCTCTACTACCGTTTTCTGTGCCGTTGCGCGGGGGTGGGGTGCCGTCACGTGGTCGTTACGGCGGGCAATCACGATTCCCCCTCGCTGCTCAATGCCCCGCGTGAGGTGCTAAGCTACCTGAATGTGCATGTGGTCGGCTGTATGGCCGAGGCGGCGACGGACGAATTGGTTGTAGTGGATGATGCCCAGGGGCGGCCCGCACTGATCGTCTGCGCCGTACCCTACCTGCGCGACCGCGATATCCGCCGGGCCGAGGCCGGTGAAACCTTTGAGGACAAGGGGCGCAAACTGGTGGAAGGGATCCGTGACCACTACTTTCAGGTGGGGGAGGCGGCCCGTGCCAAGCGTGTCGAGCTGGGGGGCGGGCTGCCGATTGTGGCCATGGGGCACCTCTTTACCAGCGGCGGCCAGACGATCGAGGGCGATGGCGTGCGCGAGCTGTATGTGGGCACCTTGGGGCAGGTGCGGACGGAGATTTTTCCCGATTGTTTCGACTACCTGGCCCTCGGGCATCTGCATCTGGCCCAGCGGGTGGGGGGGGCTGATCTGCGCCGCTACTCGGGGGCGCCCCTGGCAATGAGCTTTGGCGAGGCCGGACAACGCAAGGTCGTGTTGGCGTTGGATGTGGTCGAGGAAGGCGTGTCGGTCCGGGAAATCGCCGTGCCCTGCTTTCAGCGATTGGAGACGGTGCGTGGCGACTGGCAGTGCATCGCCGGTCGGGTCGCAGCGCTGAAGAAGGATGCCGCTCCGGTCTGGTTGGAGGTGATCTACACCGGGGATGAGGTCATCGGTGATCTGCAGGAACGCTTGCGCGAACTGGTCGAGGGCTCGGCCCTGGAGATCCTGCGGGCCAAGAACCTGCGCCTGGTGGAACGAACCTTGAGCCGCATGGCCACGGAAGAAACCCTGGATGATCTCAGCGTTGAGGATGTCTTTGCCCGTTGTCTGACCGCTCATGGGGTGCCGGATGAACAGCGCCCCGAGTTGCTGGAGGCCTTTCACGAGACTATTGCCGCATTGCACGAAGATGCCGCCCTGGGGGAACCGTGAAAATCCTCCGCCTGCGCTTCAAGAATCTGAACTCCCTGGCCGGGATCTGGGAGATCGACTTCACCCATCCCGACTATGTCTCCAGCGGTATCTTTGCCATCACCGGGCCGACCGGCGCGGGCAAGTCGACCATCCTGGACGCCATCTGCCTGGCCCTCTATGGCCAGACCCCCCGTCTGGGGCGCATTACCCAGGGTGAAAACGAGATCATGTCCCGCCAGAGCGGTGAATGCTTTTCCGAGGTGGTATTTGAAACGGCCAAGGGAAGCTTTTGCTGCCACTGGAGCCAACATCGCTCGCGCAAGCAGGCCGATGGGCAATTGCAGTCGCCCAGGCATGAGATCGCCGTGGCTGGCAGCGGGCAGATCCTCGAATCAAAGCTGAGAGCCGTGACTGACAAGGTCGAGGAAGTCACCGGCATGGACTTTGACCGTTTCACCCGTTCCATGCTCCTGGCCCAAGGAGGCTTCGCCGCCTTCTTGCAGGCCCGCCCCGACGAGCGTGCCCCGATTCTGGAACAGATCACCGGCACCGCCATCTACAGCCGTATCTCGATCAAGGTTCATGAACGCACCTCGCAAGAACGGGCGCGACTGACGGAGTTATGCGGCGAGCTGGAGGGCATCCAACTGCTGTCGCCCGCGGAAGTGGAGGCGCTGCAGTTGGAACAGGCTGAACTGCAACGAATGGACGGGACGCTGACCGAAGAAGCCCGCCTCATTCGTGAGGCCCATGCCTGGCGGGAACGGATCGGGGCGTTGGAGGGTGAACTGCGCCAGCTCGATCAGGATCGGCTGTCCTTTGAAGTACGCAAGACAGCGGCCGGACCGGAGTTGGAACTTCTGGCGCTGGCCGGTCAGACCCTGAAACTGGGTGGCGAGCATGCCCGGCTTCGTTCGATGCGTACGCAACAGCTCGAAGAGCAGGGGCACCTGATAGCTGCCAGGGAACGGTTTCCCCAGCAGCAAACGGAGTGGCAGAGTGCCTTTGATGCCCTGGAACTGGCCGAGTCCAGGGTGATACGTGCCCAGGGCGAGCAGGCCCGCGAAGCTGAGCTGATCCGCGAAACGCGTGCCCTGGATGTCAGGTTGGGTGAGGCCCAGGCCCACTTGCGGACACTCACGGATGAGATCGAACATACGGCTCGCCAGGAGTCAGCCTATCGCCTGGCGATGGCGGAGTGCGATCGACGCATCGGGGCGAGCGAGGATGAACTGCGGGAGATCACGGCCTTTTTGGTTGAACATCAGGTCGATGCCGGATTGAGTGAGTCCCTGACCGGCATCGAAGAACAGTTGAAAGGGGTGACCAGTCTTGCGGCTCACTCTCGTCATACCCAGACCAGACTGTCGCAACAGGCCGGGGTGATCGAGAAGGCCGGCCGGGCACTGGGAGAGGCGGAAGACGTCTGGCAACATGCGCACGAGAACGTCGCTGGGGCTCAACAGCGCTGTGATGCGCTACGTGCGTCCGGTGCGGCGCTGTTGCAGGGGAATGAGCTTGCTGCCTGGCGCAGGGAAGCGGAAACACTCGCCACCCGCCAGTTGCGTCTGGCTGAAATTGAGGAAGGCCTGATTCGGCTGGAAGGGTTGCGGCCCAGGCTGGCCGGTTTGAAAGAGCGCGGTGACGGACTGGAACTGCAATGCCGGGCGCTGCTGGAGCAGGAACAAGCGCTGGCCGGTGAATCCGTGTTGCGTGAACAGGTCGCCCGCGGCATGCAGGAGAACATCGTGCTGCTCAACCGGGTGCGCGACCTGGAACAGGATCGCCGGCAGCTGGTGGATGGCGCTCCCTGCCCGCTCTGCGGCGCCCTGGAACATCCCTATGCCGCCGGAAATATCCCGCAACTGGATCAGGCTCAACAGAACTTGGCCCTGGCCCTGGCTGAGGCGAAACGGGTAGGGGAACAACTGGCCCGGATCAGGCTGGAGCAGGTTGCGGTCGATAAGGACCTGCAACAATCGCGTCAGGCACTGGCCGAGCTCGGAGAGCATCAGCTGTGCGATGAAACCTTCTGCGCCAATGCCTTGCTTGAACTGGGACTGAACTCTAACGTGACGGCCGGGGGGGATATCATTCGCCGTGAGTCCGAAAGCTGTCAAGATCAGCTGCACAAACGGCGTGGGGTTATCCAGCAGGCCGAACAGCTGGAACAAGAGGAACGCAGTGCCCAGGCAACACTGCAGAAGCTCAAGGACCAGTTGGCCGGTCATGATCAGGCCCGTCTGGCTGCCCGCCTGGGGCAGGCAGCGGCACTGGCCGAAGCAGGGCGCCTGGAAGGTGAAGCAGCTACTCTGCGTGCCGATCTTGATCGGGCAGTGGCCACGGTTGGGGAGGGGCTGGCCGGCTATGGTTATCGGGCAATCGACGCGAACAGGGCCGATGATTTGCTGATCGAGCTGCGGGAACGCCGTAACGTCTATGTCCGGCAATTACAGGCCAAAGATGGCCTGGAAAAGAAACGGGCCGAGAGTGCAGCTGAACGGGAGACACAGCGGGCCCTATTGGCGGAATCGGAAAAAATGCGCGGAGATAAGGAACAGCGGCTGACGGAGCGCGGCGCACAGCGTGACGCACTTGTCGAACAGCGTCTGGAACTCTATGGGGAGCGCAACCCGGATGTGGAGGAAAAGCGGCTGGCCGATACGCTCAGGCTGGCCGTCGAGCGGCGTGAAGCGGCCCTGCAACTGCACAACCGCCTCAAGGGTGAGCTGGATCAGCTGCAGGGCCAAATGGAACGGCTGACACTCTCGCTTGCCCAGCGGGGTGGACAGCTTGCCGAGCTGGAGGCGGCCTTTTGTCTGCATCTGCTGGAGATCGGTTTTGGTGATGAACGCAGCTTTGAACAGGCCTGTCTGCCCCGGGAGCGTTTCGATGCCCTGACCCGATTGGCTGATGCCCTGCGCTCGGAGGAGACCGCGCTTGCCACCCGTCACCAGGATCGCAGTCAGGCCTTGGCTGGAGAACTGAATCGTAATCTGACCGACAAGCCGCTGGATCTGATTCAAGAGGAGAACGCCGCGTTAAGCGGGCGGCTGAATGAACTGCACAAGGCCTTGGGAGCGCTGGAAGAGCGGTTGCGGCAGCACGCCGAACAACACGCACTGCATCAAACCAGGCTACAGGAGATTGAAGTTCAGCGGCAAGAGTGCCAGCGCTGGGAACGACTACACAGCCTGATCGGTTCCGGTGACGGCAAGCGTTTCCGCAACTTTGCCCAGGGACTGACCTTTGAGCTGATGGTTGCCCACGCCAACCGCCAGCTGCAAAAGATGAGTGACCGCTATATCCTGCTGCGCGACGACCGGGAACCGCTGGAGTTGAACGTCATCGACAACTATCAGGCCGGTGAAATCCGCTCCACCAAGAATCTGTCCGGTGGCGAGAGTTTCATCGCCAGTCTGGCCCTGTCGCTTGGACTTTCCAGCATGTCCAGTCGCAACGTGCGCGTCGATTCGCTGTTTCTCGACGAAGGTTTCGGTACACTCGACGAGGATGCCCTGGAAACAGCCCTGGAGACCCTTTCCGGCTTGCAGCAGGACGGAAAGTTGATCGGCATCATCTCTCACGTTCCGGCGCTCAAGGAGCGCATCGGCACCCAGATTCAGGTGGAGAGCGGCAGCGCCGGACGCAGCACTCTGAGCGGACCGGGGTGCCGGCGGATTATTTGAATGGCGGAGTTTTCTGGAAGGAGAGCCCTGCGAGCCGGACGATACTTGATTTGAGCCGCGTCGGCACCGTCTATCCAGGAGGTTGCATTGTCTGAAAGCTCGGGTCAGGAAGTTATGTTGTGGTTCAAGCGGCTTGTATTGAATAAAAGAACCTGCTAGGTTACCAAGATGACTTTGCGTGTAACACATAGTCGCTGCATTCGATTCATAACCCTGTTGATCCCCCTGTTTATGGTTTTTGTGGGGATGCGGGTTCCCGACTTTTCCCGCCCGCATAAGCCCAAGCCGATGCGACGGGCGATTCTGGACAATAAATCTGCCCGCTCAATTGAGCAATCAATCGTCAAGATCGCAGTAGATCCACTCATATCAACTCCGCTGAACTTCGTTTTCCTCTCTTCGGACAAGTTCGTTCCCGAAGCACTCCCCAATCATCTTTCTGTATCCCTCTTGTTGTTGAGCCTGTTGCCATCACGAGCTCCACCGCTGGTAAGCCCCTTCGCATAACCATCCCTGACTTGCATCATTTCCCCTGACTCTGAATCAAGCGCCGTAGTGCGCCTGCGTTCAACAATCCATATTTTTAGAGGAGAATTACCCATGCGTACACGTAGGTTATTTCTATTACTTATTGCCGTGTTCATGACCGCCGGCTGTGCAATGCAGGAAGTTGTAAAAAAAGATGATGCTGGCGTGACCGCGCCAGTTTCCAGGCCGGCTGACCGGTCAAAGAGCGATGTAACGTCACCCAAACAGAGCCTTGCTGCCACGACCCCGCAGGACATGCTTCAGTCCGCTTCCGATAAACAGTCCCGGAATGCGTCGACTGTCGTGAAACTGCACTCTGCACTGGATAAGATATATTTTGATTTTGATTCTGAAAATTTGAGTGAATCTGCCCGTAACACTCTGACCAAAAATGCCGACGTCCTGAAAAAACAACCCGCGCAAAAAATCCGTATCGAAGGTAACTGCGATGATCGCGGGTCGGCAGAGTACAATCTGGCTCTCGGTGAGCGGCGTGCCAAATCTGCCCAGCAATACCTGATTACCCTGGGGGTCAAGCCCGAGCTTCTTTCCACCATCAGTTACGGAAAAGAAAAACCGGCGGTTCCGGGGAACGATGAGGCCAGTTGGGCAAAAAACCGTCGCGATGAATTTGTTGTACTGAAGTAGTCAGCACGTCTACGGGGTCGCTGAGCCACAACGACCCCGTAGTGTGTCCATGTCAATCAACTGAGCATGTAAGGCAAATATGATATGAAAATCTTTTATCTGACCTTGTTCCTGTTAGTTGCATGTACCCGTTCTGGCGTGGCGCTGGATACTCCCGCCGTCCCCCTGCAATGGCAGCGGATAGAATTGGGGAGAGAAACGGGGAAATACGTTTTCTCCGTCTATGCCAACAGGCCGATGCAGGCCGATATGAGCCGTATCAAACGGGTAGTTGTCATCCAACATGGCTTGCAGCGTAACGGGAGCGATTATTTCAACTCGGCAATCAAACTGCTGGCGGCCAGTGGCATGCCAATGGACAATGTCTTGCTGATTGCGCCAAACTTCTTTGCTACGACTGACGTCGGAGAAGAAGGCCTTCAGGGGCTTCCTTTCTGGAGAGTCATGGGCTGGCCGAGCGGTGATGATTCCATTTCCGTCCCTCGTCTAAGCTCATTTCAGGTGTACGACGATTTGTTGATGCTGGTGGCCAACAGGAAGCGATTCCCGTCACTGGCAAGCATTGTCCTCGTGGGGCATTCCGATGGCGGAGCATTTGTTCAGCGCTACGCGGCCCTCAACAAGATCCACAAGAAAGTCCAAGCAACTGGTGTGGATCTGCGCTATGTCATTGCCAATTCCCCTTCCTACCTCTACTTCACCCACGAACGACCAAGCAGACACGGTTTTGCTGCCTACGAGAACGCCAGCTGTCCCGGTTTCAACGATTATCGTTATGGAATTGACAAAATCATTCCCTATGCGGGGAATCGCTCGGGGCAGCATCTGTTCAAGCATTATGCGGATCGCGATGTCACCTATCTTCTGGGGAGTGAAGATAAAGACCCCAACCACCGGTTGCTGGACAAATCCTGCGGAGCCGAGGCCCAAGGTTCAAACCATTTGAAAAGAGGGCTGGCCTATATCCGTTATGAACGCTATCTGGACAACAACCTGATCAAGCTCAAACATCGAGCCTACGAGGTCATCGGTGTCGGGCATAATTATGAGGAGATGTTTGCAGCAAAGTGTGCGACTGCGGTCATCTTTGGAGTTACTGAAGAAAAGAATCATTCCGGGGCGGTCTGCCGGGATCTTAATTAAGCATAAGAGGCGTTGATGGAGGTTATATGAAGCACTGCGTTACTGGTGTGATGGTATTTTCACTGATAGCTGTGAGCAGTACTGCTTTTGCCGGCTGCAACTGCGATGACTGGATGGATCGGGGCGGATATTGCGTTGATTATGTCAAAACCAAGATCCCCACATTTCCGATCCCGAAAAGCGAAACGGAAATCGAAGCCCTTAAAAACAGGGAGATCTCGAAAGTCGAGGAAGGCGATGTTGCCATATTCGACCTCGGGCGCTACTGGCACGTAGCCTATGTTGAAAAGGTTCACACGGATAGCCGGGGGAGGGCGACGGCAATTGATGTCAGTGAGATGAATTTCGGCGGGCAACTCTCCTTTGACGAGTACAAGAGCCGCTGGAGTACAAAGAAAGAGAGCGAATGGAAGCGAGCCCTCTGCTGTGGCGTCACCAAGAGATATGATCAACTGAGTAGACGAAAAAACATCGCGCTTAACTCCGTTGAACAGATCTGGTCGCCCGATAGTGCGGCTTCTCAAAAAATCAATACCGGCCGGCGAGATGCCACTCTACTGGATAAAGTCAAGCAGGCTCTCAATCAGTTCATCCAGTTCAGTGGGAAAGAGTTGTAAGCGACCTGCTTTGGTCAGTTTTGTCCGCTACGCTGAAGCCATTCCCGCAGCCGCAGCAGACCCTCATCGATGGAGATTTCCGGATTATAGCCCAGATCGCGGCGGGCGGCGCTGATGTCGAACCAGTGGGAGCTGGCCAGCTCGTGGGCCACGAAACGGGTCATGGGGGGCTCGCCCGACAGGTGCAGCATCCTCCACACTCCCTCGCAGATGCAGCCGATCGTGTAGGCCAGCCTGGGTGAGATGCTACGGGTCACCGGGGGGATGTTTGCGGCGGCCAGGATGCGGTTGACCATCTCCCAGAGGGGGATGGGTTGCCCGTTGGAGATGAAGTAGGCCTTGCCGGCCGGCGGACTGCCCGCTGCCAGGCAATCGCCCGCCTGCAGGTGGGCACGGGCGGCGTTGTCCACGTAGACCGTATCCACCAGGTTGGGACGCTCACCGATGCGGCGCAACTTGCCGGCCCGGCCCTTGGCCAGGATGCGCGGCACCAGGTGGTTGTCTCCCGGCCCCCAGATCAGGTGCGGCCGCAGGGCCACCGTTGACAAAATTGGCGAATTGGCCGCCAGTACCATCTGCTCCGCCAAGGCCTTGGTCCTGGGATAGGCTGCTTCATAACGTGCGGGGTAGGGGATGGATTCATCGCCCCCCTGCACATCCCCCCCGTCGAAGACCACGCTGGGGGAGCTGGTGTAGACCAGTCGCTTGATGCCGTTGGCCCGGCAGGCCTCCAGGATATTGGCGGTGCCGGTCACGTTGGCCCGGTAAAACGAGTCGTATGAGCCCCAGATGCCGGCCTTGGCCGCCACGTGGAAGCAGATGTCACACCCTTTGGCGGCGGCAATCACTGCCGCCCGGTCGGACAGATCGCCTTGGATCTGCTCCACGCCCTGAACCGCCAGGGCCGGATACGCGGCACGTGAAAAACTACGCACCTCGTCACCCCGTTCGCGCAGCATGCGCACAATCACCCCGCCTAAGAAACCTCCCCCTCCGGTAACCAGTGCTCTCATAAATTATCCTCTGCCCATAGGGCCAGCTTCTCCCGGAAGATCTTGGCATTGTGACGGATGTCGACCGGGAAGGCCGGGTGAAAGAGGATCTCCCGGATTCCTTGCGTGTGCGGGAAGGCTGCACCGATCTTCAGCAACTCGCGCCGGATCAGCTCCTTCCCGGCCTTACTGCACCTTTTCTCAAGTTCCACACAGAGTACCGGCCGCTGATTGCCCGGTGTGCCTGGGCCGACCAGGGCCGTGCGAAAGACAGCCGGATGGGTGTTGAAAACCCCTTCGACCGGGATGGTGTAGAGCGTTTCTTGCGGGGTGACGACCCGGTGGGCCTTGCGGCCACAGAACCAGACCCGGCCCTGCTCGTCCAGATAGCCCACGTCCCCCATGCGGTGCCAGATGCCGCCTGTGGGATCGGGTATCTTGGCCAGACGGGTCGCCTCGGGGCGGTTCAGGTAGGCGCAGCTGACCTGCGGGCCGCGTACGACGATCTCGCCGATTTCCCCGGCGGGAAGCGGCAGGTCGTTCGTCCAGGTGCTGATCGGGCTGTCGCTGATCGGGATGATCCGCAGGGTGATGCTGTTCACCGGGCGTCCGATACAGACCCCGCGACCGGTACCGGTCAGGCGGCCGGTCTCGGCCAGGATCTCGCGGCTGCCGATGGAGCAGACCGGCAACGCTTCGGTGGCCCCATAGGGGGTAAAGATCTGGGCGTCGTCGGGGAGCAGGCGGGTGAAACGCTCCAAGACCGCCGCCGGGACCGGCGCGCCGGCGGAGATGACCCGCTTCAGACCGCTCAGTTTGATCTGATATTGCTCGGCGTAGCGGCCGACCCGATTGAGCAGGGCCGGTGAACCGAACATGGTCGTGGCCGAGTACTCGGCGGCCGGACCGAGGATGCGCCGGGGATCGACACTCCCCGGCCGGGTAAAATCCATGCGCGGGATGAGGGCGGTCATGCCCAGGGCCGGGGCGAAGAGGGCGAAGAGCGGAAAGGTGGGCAGATCGATCTCGCCGGGACGGATGTCGTACATCTCGCGCAGGGCCTCTACCTGGGCCACGAAGGTGCCGTGGGTGTAGATGGCCCCCTTGGGGGGGCCGGTGCTGCCGCTGGTGAAGAGGATGGCGGCGATCTCGTTGCGGCGGGTCTCGGCCGCCATAAAGCTGCTCGCCTGGCCGGCGCGGCGTATGTGATCCAGCGGGATGCCGCCCCAGATCCGTCCACCGTTGACGGTCACCAGTATCTTGAGCGTCTCTTTACCCCACCCTAGCAGACGTCGCGCCAAGTGCGCCTTGGGGATGCCGATGAAGGCCTCCGGTTCCGCTTCCGCCAGGCAGCCCTTCATGTTGCGCGCCCCGATGCCCGGATCGATGAAGACCGGCACGGCCCCGGCCTTGAACAGGGCAAAGGTCAGGGCGAACAGTTCCGGGGAGGGAGGCACCAAGAGCGCCACCCGCGTACCGCGGACAATGCCGATACTCCCCAGCCCGGCCGCCAGACAATCACTCTCCCGGTTCAGCTCGAAAAAGGTCAGGGAACGACCAGCCTGGGGGAAGATGATGGCGGCCGTATTCGGCTGGAGCGCGGCCATCTCGCTCAACGGACGGGAAATGTTGACGATGTCGGTGTGGTGGGGCATGTGATATCCAATAAGAAAGGGGTAGATGGTAAAAGTAAGCGCTTGGGAATTCAGCCCTGAGAAAATACGTGATCAAGCCGGTGATGTCAACCTGACGCGCTACAAGCGCTGTGGCATGCTCATCCAGGGTGTCTCGGGAGATATGAATGTCATAATTTACTTTTTGTAATTATGGTATAAGATTATCGCTACAACTTTATGTGACAGAAAACGAGTCTGATTCATGCGTACATCATCGTATCCATGACAGCCTATTGCCCGTCATTGCTATCGTATTCAATTTATTCAGACAGATATTCAAGGAGATCATTTTTATGCGGCAGGACACTACCATCAGCAATGACAACCGGATTGGCGATCTTTTACTCGAAGCGGGGATTATTACCGAGGAACAGCTCAGAATCGGTCTTAAACACCAGGGGCACTGCGGCGAACGGATCGGTTCCGTACTCTTGCAGTTGGGCTATCTGAGTACCGAAACTTTGCTGGAGTTTCTCCGTAAACGCTTCGGCACGGCTTCGATCAACCTCTTCGATATAAATATCGCCCCCGCCATATTGAACACCCTGACCCTGGAGCAGATGAAGACACTGAAGGCGCTGCCGCTCATCCCGTCAACAAAGGGTCTTTTTGTCGGCATGGCGGATCCGAATGATATCAAGGCGGTCAATGAACTGGAGTTTATCCTCGGCCGGCAGGTCGAGACGGTTGCCGTTGCCCATGCCCAACTGGATGCGGTTTTTCGCTACCTGGAGAAAAAAGGGGGCCGGCTGGCGACAACGCTTTCGGGTAAAGAGGTCGAAAAAGAGCAGTCGGGCAGTGTCCTGTCGGGGGGCATTGAGCTGAAAACGTTGTTCTCGACGCTGATGGAACGCAAGGCCTCCGACCTTTTGATTTCGGCCGGTGTGCCACCCTGCCTGAAGATCGATAATGAACTGGTTCGATTGCCGGGCCTGGATCTGAGCCCCTGCGACGTGGAACAATGCGCCAAGGAGCTGATGACCGAACAGCAGTGGCTGGAGTTTATGGACAAGGGGGAGTTGGATTTCGGTCTTTCCAATCCCTCGGTGGGACGTTTTCGGATCGATGCCTATCGTCAGCGCGGATCCATATCGCTGGCTATCCGCAACGTGGTCGAAGACATCCCCACACTTGCCGCCTGCGGACTGCCGGGCTGGCTTGAGGAATACGTAATGCGGCCCCAGGGGCTGATCCTGATTACCGGTCCCACCGGCCACGGCAAGAGCACCACCCTGGCGGCGCTGCTCAATGTGATCAACACCAAGCGCAAGTGCAACATCATCACGATTGAGGACCCGATAGAGTTTTTGCACAAACACAAGATGAGCAACATAAATCAACGGGAGGTCGGCCGGGATACCCCCTCATTTGCTGAGGGTCTGACCCATATCTTCCGTCAGGCCCCGGACGTGATCATGATCGGTGAAATGCGCGACCTGAAGAGTTTCGAGATTGCGGTCCAGGCCGCGGAAACCGGACACCTGGTGATCAGCACCATGCACGCCAATACGACCACTACCGCAATCGAACGGATCATCGAAATCTTCCCGCCCGAAAAACAGCAGCAGATTCGCGTGCAACTGGCGGAGGTGTTCCTGCTGATTGTCAATCAGCGCCTGATTCCGAGGAGAAACGGCAATGGCCGGGTCCTGGCCTATGAAAAACTGGCCAATACCTCCCGTATCAGAAACATGATCCGCGAGTCGAAGACCCACCACATCAGATCCATGTACCATCACTCGGCGGCGGAGGAGTACCAGCCGATGGATGTGTCCTTGGGAAATCTGGTCAAGAGAGGGGATATCACGCTTGAAGAAGGGATCAAGTACAGTGAGAATCCTGCCGCGATCAAGGAAAAGGCCTTCAGCAATCATACCGGAAAATAGGCCGGAAAGCGCGTGAAGGGACGGCAAAATCTGGTGGCTTGAAAATGTTGGTGCGTCGTTAGATCAGTAAAGAAAAACCATATGAGGTGTGTTCGTGTGCAGCCGGGGAATAAACATTTCCCCGGCTGCTTGCATTCTGAGAGGTTATGTCCGCTCCAGAAACCCGGAAATCAACGGCACAACCTCCGTCTTGGCGTCCTCCAGGATATAGTGCCCGCAATCCGGGTAGCTGTGGAGTTCTGCCTCGGGGAAGCGCTGTTGCCATTCGGCCAGAAAGTGCCGGTCGAAGACGAAATCCAGCTCACCCCAGAGAATCAGCATCGGCAGGTTGCGGAATTGATTGATCCCCTCGGCCACGGAGCTGACCAGATCATAGCCCCGGTCACCCGGTTTCAGCGGGATGTCCTGCACGAAGCGCAGGGTGGCGATGCGATTGTGCCAGGAATCGTAGGGCAGCTGGTAGAGGGCGCGCAGCTCAGGCCCCATCGGGTTACGCTTGCATCCCACATACGAGGCGCCCGCGCTGAAGGCGTTGAGACCGCGTACCAGCAAAGTACCGAGCAGGGTCTCCCGACAGATGCGCAGGCCGAGGGGGAAGGGTTTGCTCTTGGGCAGGTGAAAGGCGCCCGTGTTGAGGATTACCAGGCGCTTGATCCGCTCGGGATGACGCACGGCGTAGGCCATGCCGATCATGCCGCCCCAGTCGTGAACCACCAGGGTAATGTTTTCCCTGATCCCAAGATTGTCCAGCAGCGCCTCCAGATCGTCGACCCGCTGGGAGAGGGTGTAGTCATAGCAATCGTCGCCGGGCTTGTCGGAAAAGCCGCAGCCGATGTGGTCCGGGACGATACAGCGGTAGCGGTCGCGCAGGGCCAGCACCAGGTTGCGGTAGTAGAACGACCAGGAGGGGTTGCCGTGCACCATCACCACCGGCGCGCCGCTCCCCTCATCCAGGTAGTGGTACTTCAATCCACCAGCAATGGTGAGGTATTTCCCGTCGAAGGGGTATTCTTTCTTTAAATCAGGGGTCATGTGTATGGGAAATAACCTTTCAGAACTATATAAAGCGATGGCTAGGCACGTACAGCATCCCCCTTTGAAAAAGGGGGATTGAGGGGGATTTGCCTCTCCGGCATCAGCGTAAAATCCCCCCCGGCCTCCCTTTTTCAAAGGGGGGAATAATTACCATTCCATCCCCAACATTAAGCAATTCAACCCGCTGCCGATCCCCAGGAAGGCCACCTTGTCGCCCACCTCCAGGATGTCGCGCTCATCGGCGATGGCGGCGGTCAGCGGCAGGGAGACCGTACCCATGTTGCCCAGGTATTCATAGGTGGAAAAATCCTTGTCCGCCGGGATGTCGAGGGTCTTGAGAATCGCGCTCTGGTGGGCCGAGCCGACCTGGTGACAGATAACCTGGTCCACATCTTCCGTGCGCCAACCGACCTGGGGCAGGAAGGCTTCCCAGGTCTGGCGCCCCAGTTCGACGCCGTAGTTCATCACATTGACCCCGTCGGTGGACATGGACTGGATGTAGCCCCCCTTGCCATCCGGGGTGATGCCCCACAGGCAGAGGCGGTGGTGTTCCGGGGCGGTCTGGGTGATGCCGCCCAGCAGGCGGCGGCGTGCTGGGCCGGAGAAGGAACCGTCGGTCAAGAGAACCGCCACGGCGCCCGATCCGCCGGTCAGGGTGGCCAGGGAGGCGGCGAAATGCTGCATGGTCCGCTCTTCCAGCATGCGGGTGATCATGATGTCGTTGATCTCGCGGGCGCTCTCGCAGGAGACCACCAGACCGGCCTTGATCTGACCCAGTTCGATACGGTTGGCTACGTCCAGGATGCCGTTAAGCACTCCCAGGCAGGCGTTGGAGAGGTCGAAGACGGCGGCCTTGCCGCCGATGCCCAGCCCGGCGGCCACGCGGCAGGCGGTGGCCGGTTCGAACTGTTCCCGGCAGACGCCGGCATAGATCAGGGCCCCGATCTCATCGGGTGAGATGCCGGTGGAGAGGAGCACCTTCCGGGCGGCGGCAATGGCGCCATGGGAGAGCGGATAGCCCGGCTCCCACCAGCGGCGCTCACGGATGCCGGTCAGGGCTTGCAGCTGCCCGGGGGCGATGCGCAGGTATTTGTACAACGGCTCCAGGCGCGCCTCCAGCTCGGTCGAGGTGACGACCACCGGCGCCAGCTCATAGCCCAGGGCCTCAATGGTTACTTTGCGGTATTTCATGATGATTGCTCCAATGTGTCGAATACTCTCAAACTCAAGGCAATAGAACGCGGATCAAATCTGATGTAACGGATTAACACGGATAAAAACTATTAAAACAGAAAAAGCGATTACTGATTCATTGGATAAACGAAAAGCATGATTTTTAAATCCGCGGTAATCCGTTCAATCCGTCTAATCCGTGTTCCATTACAGTTCATACAAGTCTGACCGTGAAATCATTCATCTGATAGATCGTCTTGTTGTCCACGGAGAGGAATCCGGCGGCGGTCATGATCCGCTGCTTGTCATCCACGGCCGTGATCCAGGCCTCGACCGTGACCCGCCTGTTGCTCGGCACCACCTGTCCACGGTAGAGCCAGCTGTGCTTCATCCCCAGGGCCGAGGCCTCCAGGATATCGCCCGACTGCCAGCCCCAACGCTCGCAGGCGGCGAACTTGACCAGCTGGAGGAACGATTCCAGCCCCAGTGAGCCGGGAGTGACCGGATCTTCGTAGAAATGGGCCTTGAAGAACCATTCCTGCGGGTCCACATTCTTGATCCCGCGGATATAGCCGATTCCCTGGGGACCGCCGTCCGGCACGAACAGTTCGATGTGGTCGATCATGCGCAGTTGCTTTTCCGGGAAGGGGGCCGTATCGGGGTAGGCCAGGCTTCGACTCCGCTCAGCCTCCGCCGCCGTAACCTGATAGGGCTTGGCGTCGCGGATGCCGACCTGGTTGGCCAGGGCTTCCTTGGAGAAGAAACCGAACATGGTCTCCCCCTCGTAAAGGATGCCGTGGGAATCGGCCACGCTGAAGTCGTATTCCTGGATGATCATGCCGCCGCTGGTGGCGACCTTTGTCATGGTGGCTTTGCAGGTCAGGGTTCCGCTGGCGGGTGTCACCGCCCGGTGCTGGATTGCCGTACCCCCCAGGTTGCGGAAGGAGATATCGCTTGGGCTGGTCAGGGCTGAGCCCACATAGGCGGCCAGCCAGCCGCAGGGTTGCAGGGCCGCTTCCAAAAGGACGGCGAAGGGCATGCGCGGCTGACGATCGGCGGCAAAGAACCAGGCATCAGCCGGCAGGTCGTACTGTGCCTCGGCCATGGCCCCGGCAATCATCTGCCATGGCTCGCCGCGCAGGGCCGTGACCCGGTCCATGAACTGGAAGGGGGGGCCCGGAAGGCGGGCGATCTTGCGCTGGTGATCGAAGACCCGGTATGGTTCGCCGAAGCCCTCGGAGGGGTTGCCGTTGCTGTAGGCCAGGATCTGCTCTTTGGTGTAGATGGCCGGTTTGCGGACAGCAAACCCATCCCCACCCCGACCCTCCTCTTGAAGAGGAGGGAGCATTCTTGTTCCTCCCCCTTCAAGGGGGAGGCTAGGAGGGGGATGGGTCAAGGAACGATGGTTCCACATGGCCGTCAGCTGCTCTTTTGTAGTTCCGGTCAGGCGGGCCGACATACTTGTGATCTCCACGATCGGCTTGCCGTCGGCGTACATCAGGGCGTCGCAGATCACATACGGCTCCGGGCAATAACCGAGCTCGCGGATGGTCACCTCGTAGGTGACGACACGGGTTGTCTCCAGGACCTGTCCCCGGCAGCAGAGCTTGCTGGCCACACCCGGCAGCGGCTCCCAGACCGACCCAGCCGACTCAGCCACCCATCCCATGCGCAGCAAATAGATCCGCAGGGTGTGCATGCAGCACTCGTACATCAGGGTGCCGGGCATGACCCGGTCGTCCACGAAGTGGCAGGTGATGAACCAGTCGTCGGGGTGAATATCGGCCTCGGCCCGGATGATGCCGATACCGCAGCGTCCGCCAGCGGGATCGATCTCAATCACCCGCTGCACCAGGCGCATCCTGCCCCCCGGAATGGTCAGCGGTCGGGCAAGCGGCAGCCCGGCGAAGGCAGGCCCGAAACAGCCGGCCAGGTCCCCCTCCCGCAGGCGGTCCAGTTGGGCGGCATCGTATCCCTTACACTCCATGGGCAGCAGCTCCTGCCAGTCGGCCGGGCGGATGCCGGTCGTGGGGCGCAGGTCGATGGCCGGGCGTACGATGCCCTTGCCGGCGTCCAGCTCCTGCTGGCTGAAGAAACCGGCGCAGCCGTCGCGCATGGACATCAGCGGCTGGCCACCCACCGTGGCTTCGAAGAAGAAGCGGAACAGCCAGGTATCACCCTGGCGGAAGAAACGCTCGATGCGGATGTCGTAATGAATGGTCTCACCCGGTCCGGGCAGGCCGCGGTGAAAGGTGACCACGGCGTCCAGCAGGCGGTAGACCGCCAGACCACGGGTGATGAAGTCGATCCCCAGGTAGCCGGAGAGGAACAGGTCGGCCTGACCGGCCTCCACGGCGATACAGGTCGGGATGCGTCCGCCGTCCAGGTACCAGGCGCCGGGCTGGATGTCGTGTTCGGTGACCACCCGTCCGTGGGTCATGGAGCGCGGTTCCCCTTCGACGCTCATGATCCGGTCTACCAGCATCAGCGGTTCATCGGGCAGACGCACACGGGTCGGCAAACCGTCCAGCTCGGCAAACTCGGGCCCCAGCATGCGGGCCACGGAACCGATGGCGAATTCCATGCACATGTCGCGGTTGAAAGCGGTTCGACTCCGCTCACCGACCGGCTCTTGAGATCTTACCGAGTCCAGAAGATTTACAGTCGTTCCCTGAGCGGAGTCGAAGGGAGCGAGATCGAAGGGAACCTGATCCCCCAGCGCCTGACGCAACTGCATCTCCAGGGCCAGCGCCTGGGCCATGGATTGGGTCAGGCTGTTGCTCAGGTTGAGATAGGCGTCGTGGGCCTTGATCTGCTCCTGTTGCACCTGGGCGAACTGCCCCAGCAACGTGTCGGTTGGGCTTTTGGTTGCTTTGCCCCCTGGGAAAATCCGCTGGTGCCTGAACGAGTCAGGGTGCGGACTCTTCTGGTTGCTGTCTGGCAGAGGTAACCCATCCCCACCCCGGCCCTCCCCTTGAAGGGGAGGGGGGCTGACGTTAGATGAAGCTAGTGGCGGCAGCGGATGAAAGGGCGCTCCACCGATGGCAACATGTACTCTGGCGGAGCTGACGCTGTTGTCCGCAACCGCTTCGTTCTGGCTATGGAGCGGTGACAGGTCGAGCGCAACCCGTTCGGCAATCAGGTTGGCCAGTAGGCGCAGCAGGGTGGAGACCTGCTCCTGTCCACCGTAGCAGGCCGAACGGGCCAGATGGGGACGGACGCCCAGGATGCGGCCGATCATGCGGCTGCAGGAGGCACCCGGTCCCATCTCCAGGAACAGGCGTACCCCATTGGCGTAGGCCGACTCGATCACGGCCGGGTAGTTGAGGCCGTGCAGCGCCTGGCCGAGGATGGAATCGGCGGCGCTCTCGCGGGTCAACTCGTAGGGGCCGCCCTTGACACCGCTGTAATAGGTGATTCCGGCCGGTGGTGTGGTCGGAAAGAGATGCAGATCATGGTAGGGTTCCGCCACCGCTGCGGCCACTTCGCAATGCACGGTAGTAACGCCCTGCAGAGGGAAGAAACGGCAGCCGAGGGCCGCCACCACTCCGGCGACCGCAGCGGCATCGCCGCCGATCACGCATTCGTCGGGGGTGTTGACGATCAGCAGGTAGGCGCGGGGAAATGCGGGTAAGGCCTGGCGCACGGCCTGCTCCGGGGCCTCCACGACTCCCAGGCTCCACTGCACGCTCTCATCCGCTCCCAGTCCCCATACTTGACGGGCGGCCCGGCATTCACCGGCCATGTCGTTGGTGAAGAGTGTGGATTCCTGTATGCGGCGGTACATCAGATCCCGGTCCTGCCAGGCGTGCAGGGCCAGCAGCCCGGCCGATTCGCCCAGGCTGTAGCCGATGACGGCCGAGGGTTGTATGCCGAAGCTGCGCACCAGGTCGCTGACCGCGCAGCCGGTGGCCACCTGGCCGAAGATCACGGCCCGGTGGTCTTCGTTGATCTCGGCGGCCGGGGCCCCGTTCCAGAACAGTTCCGGCTGGAATTGTTTGCGCAGGTAGAGGTTTTCCCGGTCCTGTTGGTGCAGGATGCCCGGCCAGCGGCTGAAGAGCTCCATGCCCATGCCGGGATAATGGTTGCCGGAGCCGGGAAAGACAAAGGCAATCTGGGCAGCGCTGCCAAGCGGTGTTGCCGAGTAGAACAGGCGGTCGCGCAGGAGCGGGGTTGTGTCGGGGAGCGTGCCTCCGCCGGCCAGGGTCTGTTGGCCCAGTTCGATCAGTGCCAGCAGTTCGTCATGTCCCCGTGCGACCATGGACATGGCCAGGGCACTCCGGGATCTGTCGCAATAACGGCGGTCCCAGAACCGGGCGAGTTCAGGAAGGGTAGTTCCTTTGCTTTCCAGGCAGTTGCTATTGAGAAGGTCAAGTTCCGCTGCAATCTCACCCGGGGTGTCGGCGGCAACGGCAAAGAGAAATTCGGCCGTCTCACCCAGCGGGGCCGGGAGGTTCAGGTCGGTGCCTGAAACTGTCCCGTCCCATCCCTCCAGCACGACGTGGCTGCAGGAACCGTCCACGCTGCGGGCGCTGACCCCGGCGCGACGCGGGCCGTCGGCGCGGTTGCGCAGCCAGTAGCGGGAAGCGCGGGGCAGGTACAGGCGCTTGTTTGTAGAAAATTCGTTGATGGGGGTTTCGATCCCCCGGCAGGCCGGGATGATCTCCTGCTGCAGGGCCAGACAGGCGCGGATAACGGAGGCCAGGCCGGAGGCTGCGCCGCTGTGGCCGATGTCGCCCTTGACGCTGCTGACGGCACAGGAGCGCTCCTGTGATTCAGCGGATGTGAAAAAGGCCGACAGGGCGGTTGCCTCACTGCGGTCCTGATCGCGATTCCCCGAGGCACCGGCTTCCAGGAAGTCGATGCTGACGGGTGCAACCCGGGCGTCGGCGTAGGCCCTCTCCAGTGCCCGGCCATAGTCGTTGTCGCTGCTGGAACCGATCCCGCGAATGACGGCATAGATTTTGTCGCCGTCTTGCTCGGCATCCGCCAGGCGTTTGAGAACCAGGGCGCCGGCCCCTTCACCGATGAGTGTACCGTCGGCCCGTTCGTCGAAGGGGAGGCCGCGCCCGGTTGTGGAACATGGCCACAACGCGTGTTGTCCGAGGACCGCCCGCGGGTCGCCGGCCAGGTCTACGGCGCCGACCAGCGCCCGATCCAACTGTCCGCTCTGCAGCAGACGCAGCGCCGTCTCCAGGGCGCGCAGGCCGGAATTCTCCTCGCTGGAGAGGGTGAAACTGGGGCCGCCGATGCGGAACTCGCGCGCGATCCGGCTGGCGACGATGTTCCCCAATGCACCCATGGTTCGGTTGGCGTTCAGGGCCGGTCCGGCGGCGTCGCGCAACTGGCTGGTCCAGCCAGCGCGCTCTTCGGCGCTCAGTTCACGTCCCAGTTCCTCTGCCCAGGCCTCGGCCCGGTTGGCCAGGGACCAGCGTAGGCTGAAGTTGGTGCTGTTCAGGTCGAGGGCGATGCCGATGAAGACGCCCGTATTTAGGTTGTCCTCGCGTCCCAGACCGGCATCCTCAAGGGCGTTGGCTGCCGTCTGGAGCATGAGCAGCTGCTGGGGCAGCATCTCCTCCATCTCGCGGGGCGGGATGCGGAAACGATTTGTGGGCACTGACAGCTCTGCCTCGTAAAAGCCGTTGAAGGGGATCCGGTCGAGCCCTTCCTGCCGGAACCAGTTGCTCTGCTGCACCCCCCACCATTTTTTCGGAGCGGTTGGTTGAGTGAGCGGATCGCCACCCAACACCCGCTCCCGGAAGGCGCGCAGCCCCTGCCAGGGACCGAAGCTGGCATCCATGCCGACTACGGCGATGGCTCGACTCCGCTCACCAACCGTATCGGTATCCACATTAATCGTACCTGTGCTCGTGCCCTGAGCGGAGTCGAAGGGAACGGATACGAAGGGATCGGCGTCCGGCAGCCACTCCTCCACCAGCAGGTGAGCGTTGATGCCACCGAAGCCGAAGGCACTCACCGCGGCCCGGCGCGGGATGCCGTCTCCCCGGCGCTGCCAGGGGAGTGCGCTCTTCAGCACGCGGAAGGGGCTCTGCTCCAGCTCCATGCCCGCTTGGGGGGCGTTGAAATTGGCCGTGGGAGGGAGGGTTTCGGCCTGCATGGCCAGCAGGACCTTGGTCAGGGCCGCCCCGCCGGCGGCGGTCAGCAGGTGGCCAATGTTGGATTTTACCGAGCCAATCACGCAGCGCTCGCCAAGCGGCTGGCCGTCGCCCCACAACTCCCGCAGACTGGTCACCTCGACTGCGTCTCCCACCGGGGTACCGGTGGCGTGGCACTCGACCAAGTCCACATCCCGGGGATTCCAGCCGGCCTGCAGGTAGGCGGCCCGCATGGCGCGCAACTGCCCTTCGGACATTGGGGCCAGCAGACTGCCGCCCACATCGTTGGCTACCCCGACGCCGCGGATGATGCCGTAGATCCGGTCGCCATGGGCGACGGCGTCCTCGGTGCGTTTGAGCAGGAACAGGCCGGCGCCCTCGCCGACCACCAGTCCGTCGCCGGCGGCGTCAAAGGGGGAGCAGATCCCGCGCTTGGAGAGGGCGCGCAGTTGGGAGAAGCCCATCTGGGTAAAGAGCGGATCGGGACGGGAGACGCCACCGCTGAGCATGGCATCGACCCGGCCGGAGAGCAGTTCGTCCACGGCCAGCTTGATGGCATACAGCGATGAGGCGCAGGCCGCGTCCAGGGTGACGTTGCCCCCTCCCAGGCCGAGCGCCTGGGCCAGGATCCCGGCCGGCAGGCCTGCCGAGTAGCGGTTTAGTGCGTTAGAAGTCGTGTTCTGCGTTTCTTCAGCAGAAAAGGACTTCGTGAACGCACTTATCCTGTCTTTCAGGGCTAGTGGGTTAAAAGTGGGAGAAGTTGCGGAACTGCGGCCGAGCAGCTCTTCCTCGAAGGTCCTCCCCAACAGGTTGCGGGTCAGATCGGCCGAGGTTTCGCTGGGCAGGGCCAGATTGCCGATGATCACGCCGATGCGGGAACGGTCGAGTGGCGCGGTGACGCCATCGTTGAAGGCCCGCGTACCGGCGTGGAGCAGCAGGTGAAAGAGCGGGTCGAGTCCCTCCAGGAGCGCCGGGTCAAGGGCTAGTCCGGGCAGAGTCGCGGCCGAGGGGAGTCCCTCGATGAAACAGCCCTGACGCGAGTAAACCCGGTCAGGGGCGCCGACTTCGGGGCTGAAGGCCGCATCGGCCGACAGCAGCCAACGCCCCTCCGGGACCGGGCGGACGGCGCTACGACCGTCGCGGATGCAGTTCCAAAAGGTTTCCAGATCAGGTGCGTCGGGAAAGATGCCGCCAATACCTACAATAGCAACCGAGGAGCCGAATCGGGTCATCAGGCTGCTTCCAGTTCGACGGATCCCGGCTGACTGAGCTGGTTACGCAGGAAGGCCTTTTGCAGGGAAGGATCGATCACGCATTGATACTCTTCCAGACGGGCGATCAGCTTACCCGTGGAACGGTCGAGGAACTCCATGTCGGCCGTTGCGCCATGTTCGCGCTCGCTGGTGACGCGGATCACGATCTGAGCCCCCTCACGCGGGAAGCTCTCCTGGAACTGCCGGTAACGGCCGGCAAAGGAGGGGAGCGAGCCGCAGCCGAAACGCTCGAAGCTCCAGAGGATCATGAGTTGGAAGGCGCAGTCCAGCACCAGCGGGTCGGTCAACCAGCTGTTTCTGAGCGGCTGCTTCAGCCATGTGGCGGGCTGGGGCGCGGCCTTGATCAGGGCGGTGATACCCTTGGCCGAACAGCCGCTGACCTGCTCGATGCCCTGCAGGTCCGGTCCGTGGAAGAGCCGCTGATCGTCGTAGATGGAAGCGTTGCCCGGGGCATAGGGGGATGTGGGCAGATCGACGATGGAGCGGATCCCTTCGGGCAATTTTGTGGCCAGGATGATCTCGGCCCGGGCATGCAGCAGGCTGCGCCCTGCGCTGGAGGAACTGATCAGTTCCACCGGCACGACATAGAGCGAATCGCGCTTTTCCGCCCGTCCGGCCATGACACGCAGGGTACAGGCGCTCTCCTGATCGAAGACGACCCCTTTGCAGATGCGCAGATCATTAAAACCATGGAAACGGAAACCAGGGTTGCCGTGCAGGGCGCCGTGGGCCAGCCATTCCACGATCACGGCCATGGGCAGGACCGCCTTTCCATCCATGACGTGGGAGCGGATGAAGGGATAGTCGGCTACCGTCAGGGTCAGGCTGAAGGCCTCCTCCAGCTGTTTGGCCGCCGGCGGTGTGGTCACCGCCAACGTTGCCGGTGCATTCCCGGCCAGTACGACCACCTCGACCGGTGCATCCGTGGCGGCGATTTCCCGCGCCAGCAGTTCGCCACCCTCCTGAAGTGGGATCAGATCGATCCCTTCGTTGCCGAAGACCTTTTTCAGGGCCGGGGTGACCATGCCGCCATCCCAGGGGCCCCAGTTGATGCAGACAGAGCGGCAACCGGGACGGAGTCGCGCCTCATTCTGGGCCAGTTTGTTGAGAACTTCGTTGGCCACCGCGTAATCCACCTGGCCGCTGCGGCCGAAACGTCCGGTGGTGGAGCCGAAGAGGGCGATGAAACGCAGGTCGTCCCCGGCGGTGGCGGCCAGCAGCGTGCGCAGCCCGGCCACCTTGGTGCCGTAGACCTGGGCAAACTGCTCCCTGGTCTTGTCCATGATCAGACGGTCGGCCAGTACCCCCGCGCCATGAACAATGCCCCGGATCGGGCCATGCTCCCGGCGGATGGAATCCAACAGGTCACTTACCGCCTGGCTGTCGCGGATATCGACGGCCCGATAGAGGGCGCTCCCTCCGACCTCAGCGATGCGGGCCAGGGTCTCGGTCAGTTCCCGGCCGGCAATCACGGCCCGGTAACGCTCTTCGATCTCCTTGGGATGCAGCTTTTCCGTGGCATGTCCCAGAATCGCCCGTTTGATTGAACTCTCGTCGTTGAGCGGTGTCAGCCAGGCCGGTTCAGGCAGCGGTTCTGGGCTTCGCCCCAGCAGGACCAAGCGAGGGTGGTAGGCAGCGGCCAGGGCGATGGCCGTCGCGGCGGTAACGCCCCGCCCGCCACCAGTCACCACTACCACATCGCCAGGTTGCAATGGTGGCGTCGCTGCACTGGAAACTTCCGGCAGTTCCGTCAAGGTCAGGGCCATGCGGCCTGTCGGGGTGAGACCTACTTCGAGCGGTCCAGCCTGAAAGAGTTCATCAGCCACGGCCTGAGCCGCTGCCGTTGAATCGGGGAACGTTCCCAGGTCGATGGCCTTGCAGCTTATCTCCGGCCATTCATGGGACGCGGTTTTCGAGAGTCCGGCCAGACCGCCCGAGAGCGGGTCGGAGAGGGGGCCAGCGGAGTGGATGCCAAAGGCGCCGTCCAGGCGTGAAATCGTGCAGAGAAATGCCCCACTCTCCTCGGCGCTGCGCCGCAGGGGCGAGGAGGCCTGTTTCATGAGCAGGAAGGCGTTCTCCAGGAAGCTGTCGTCAGTACCGGCGGCCGGAGCAACCATAACCAGACCGGATAAAGACTCCAGCGGCAGGCTATCCAGGTTTTCGTCGGCGTTGATCAAACGCACCGCCCGACCTGTGCCGCTCAAGATGGAGCAAAGCTCGCCGCTGAAGGAAGAACCGTCATCCGTGACCCAGATGATGCCGTTGGCTGCGATCTGGAGTGTTTCCGCAGATGCGGCGAGAGGGGTCGCAATGATGCTGCTGCGATGCAGCTCTTTGCGGGGTTCGCTCGGCGCTTCCGCAAGGGCTGCTGCGGGCGATGCCGCTGTCAACGGGGCGGGGTTCAAACCAGCACCCGCGCCCAGGTGCTGGGCGATTTCTCCCAGGGTGTGCAGGGAGCCGAGGTGTTCGGGACCGATGATTGGTGAGCCGGGCAGGCGCTCCTGGATGGCGGAGAGGATCTCGACCCGCTTGATCGAGTCGATGCCCAGGTCCGAATCCATGCCCATCTCCAGTTCCAGCATCTCCACCGGGTAACCGGTCTTCTCGCTGACTACCGCCAGCAGGGTCTCGGTGATCAGATCTGCAGATACGGTCGGGGTAGAAACGCCAGACGTTACAATTGTTGTTGCCCCTGCGCCCAGGTGCCGGGCGATTTCACCCAGGGTGTGCAAAGAACCGAGGTGTTCGGGACCGATGACCGGCGAGCCGGGCAGACGCTCCTGGATGGCCGAGAGGATCTCAACCCGCTTGATCGAGTCGATACCCAGGTCCGAGTCCATGCCCATCTCCAGCTCCAGCATCTCCACCGGATAACCGGTCTTCTCACTGACCACCGCCAACAAAGTTTCAGTAATGGAGTCCGTTGCCGGGGCCGGTGATGTTGGGGCGGGTTTCAAACCTGCCCCCACGGAAGGTGCCCCCGCACCCAGGTGCCGGGCGATCTCGCCCAGGGTGTGCAGGGAGCCGAGGTGCTCGGGACCGATGATTGGTGAGCCGGGCAGACGCTCCTGGATGGCCGAGAGGATCTCGACCCGTTTGATGGAGTCGATACCCAGGTCCGAATCCATGCCCATTTCCAGTTCCAGCATTTCCACCGGGTAACCGGTCTTCTCGCTGACCACCGCCAACAAAGTTTCAGTAATGGAGTCCGTTGCCGGGGCCGGTGATGTAGGGGCGGGTTTCAAACCTACCCCCACGGAAGGTGCCCCCGCACCCAGGTGCCGGGCGATCTCCCCCAGGGTGTGCAGGGAACCGAGGTGTTCAGGACCGATGATTGGTGAGCCGGGCAGGCGCTCCTGGATGGCGGAGAGGATCTCGACCCGTTTGATGGAGTCGATGCCCAGGTCCGAGTCCATACCCATCTCCAGCTCCAGCATCTCCACCGGATAACCGGTCTTCTCGCTGACCACCGCCAGCAGGGTCTCGGTGATGGAGTCCGTTGCAGGGGCGGGTGTCGTAAAGGCGGGTTTGAAGCTTGCCCCTATATCGGCGACCGGGGGGGCAATCGTCGCCGGCCGTGAAACGGGCGTTGCCGCCGCAGGCGCGGAGGTCACGGCTGTTGCCGGCCGGTTGTTCGTTACGGGGGCAGAAAAGGGGGTGCCGCCATGCAGGATGCGCCCCTGCTGCTCCAAGAGAGTCTGGATGGTTCGGCTGGCCTGTTCCTGGCCTTCCAGGAAGCGGCGGTGCAATTGGGCCGTTTCCTCCTGCATCCTCTGCAGCACTGACATCCCTTCCCTGGTCACGCGTAGCGACTCGGCCAGGGCGTCTTGTGAGACCGGCGCCGTAGTAGCAGCTGGTGCAGAAACATGAGCGACGGGAATGGCTGGCGCTACACTCTGCGCGGCCGGGTGCGGCGGAGCGGACACTGGCGGGCGCTTGGCTCTCGGTTTGACGTAGTTGGCGCCACAGAGCGGGATGGTCATGGCCGGTTTTTTGCCCGCGGCCTGAACTGGCGGCTGATAACCGGCGTCCCACTGATCGAGCTTCAAACCGTAACCGAGTACGGCCAGTTGGGCCAGGCAGCGGGCCAGATCGGCAACGCCGGAACGTTTCCCGCTGGAGGCGTCCAGCGCCAGTACCGTATGGGCCTGCTCTCCGAGAATCGCCTTGACCAGGCCGCTCAAACGCGCACCGGGGCCAACTTCCAGGAAGGTGCGGATGCCGGCCTGATACATGGCCTCTATTTCGGCCACGAATTCCACCGGCTGGGCCAGTTGTCCGGCCAGGAGTTTCTTGGCCTCGTTCTCAAGAACGGGATACTCAGCGGCAGTGCTGTTGGAGTAGACCGGCAAGCTGCCGGCGGCCAGTTGGATATCGGCCAGGGCCGTCAGAAGCGGCTCAGCGGCATCGGCCACCAGGGAACTGTGAAAGGCGGCGGCCACCGGCAACTGTTTGCAGACCAGTTTGCGTGTGCCGCAGGCCGTGACGGCCCGGGCGATCTCGTCGCTCCGGCCGGAAAGGACCGCCTGAGTTGGGGCGTTGCAGTTGGCGATGACCAGATCGAGGTTCTCTTCCTTCAGCAGTTGTTCCACATCCGCCAAGGGTGCGGAAACCGCCAGCATGCTCCCCTTGTCGCCCGAACCGTCGGCCATCAGCCGGCCGCGCAGACGGGAGAGGCTATGGAAGGCGTCTTCGTCCAGGCGCCCGGCGGCACACAGGGCGGTCAGCTCGCCGTAACTGTGCCCGGCCGTTGCCTGTGGTTCCAGGCCGAAGGATTGCAGTACCCGCAGGGCACCCAGGCTGACCGCGCCGATGGCTGGCTGGGCCACATCCGTGGCGCGCAAAGCCGCTTCCTGTCGCTCCCGCTCATCCGACGTGAAGGGGGTAGGGGGATAGATCAGGTCGGACAGGCGTGCAGCGTTGGTTGCCTCAAAACCGTTCTCCGCGGCGCTGAGCGTGTCAAGCATACCGGGGAAACAGCAGGCCAGATCCCGCAGCATGCCGCTGTACTGGGCACCCTGGCCGGGAAAGAGCAGGCCGAGCTTACCCGGCAGCGAACCACAGGCGTAATAGGCACCGTCGGGGCTGCTCCAAGGGCTGCCCGGGCTCTTGCGAAGCATGGTCCGGGCGGTGGCGCAGAGTGACGGCAGGTTGGTCTTGTTCCGTTCGACAATCAGCGCCAGGCGACAGGGGGCCTGCGGGTCAAAGGCGGCCCGCTGCGCGGCTGCCAGGGTCCGCAGCTCGGCCCAGGGCAGGTCGCCGCTGACTGTCGAGAGCGCATGTTCCAGGCTTGCGGCATCGGCCCCGGAAAAGGGGATCATCTGGACGTTGCCGTCCCATTCCGCATGCTTTCTGGTTGGTTGATACTCCTCCAGGACCGTGTGGAAGTTGGAACCGCCGAAGCCGAAGGCACTCACCGCTGCCCGGCGCGGAGCACCGTTCCTGGTCAGCCAGGGACGTTTCTGGGTGGTGATGTAGAAGGGGGTCTGCCCCTCGGAAATTTCCTTCAGCGGCTGGGTAACCTTGATGGTGGGGGGGATGACCTTGTGGTGCAGGGCCAGGGCGGCCTTGATCAGACCGGCGGCGCCGGCCGAGGCTTTGGTATGGCCGATCTGGGACTTGACCGAGCCGAGGGCGCACCAGGGGTGCTCGGCTTGGCCGTAGATCTCCCGCAGGGCCGAGACCTCGACCGCATCGCCGACCTTGGTGCCGGTGCCGTGGGCCTCGACCAGGCCGATGCTTTGCGGAGTGACCCCGGCGCGCTGGTAGGCATCCAGGATGGCCTTTTTCTGGCCCGAGGCACTGGGGGTGTAGATCGCTTCCCCCTTGCCGTCGCTGGATGAGCCGACGCCGCGGATCACGGCATAGATCCGGTCGTTGTCCCGCTCCGCGTCGGCCAGGCGTTTGATGACCACGATGCCGAGCCCCTCGCCCAGGATGGTGCCGTCGCCGCTGGCATCGAAGGGTTTGGCGTTACCGCTGGGGGAGAGGGCCGGGGTCTTGCTGAAGCACATGTACATGAAGATATCGTTGAAGGTGTCGATGCCGCCGGTGACGACCATGTCGGACTTGCCGGTGGCCAGCTCCATGCCGGCCAAATGCAGGGCGCTGAAGGAACTGGCGCAGGCGGCGTCCACCACGCAGTTGGTGCCGCCCAGGTCAAAATTCTTGCTGATTCTTCCGGCGACGACGTTGCCGAGCAGGCCGGGGAAGGAGTTCTCCTGCCAGGGGACGTAGGAGTCGGAGATGCGCTGGACCACATCCGCGGCGGTTGTATCATCCACGCCGGCATCCTTGAGGGCCGCCCGCCAGTGAGGGTGGCCCAGTCGTGCGCCAAGGGGGATGACCAGTTCCAGGGTCCCGGTGACCCCCAGGATTACGCTGACCCGGTTGCGATCGTAGTCGCGTTCGGCGCCGTAGCCGGCGTCCTTGAGGGCCTGTCCGGCCGCCACCAGTCCCAGGAGCTGGGAGGAGTCGATCGCCTCCAGGGTGGCGGGGGGGATATTGAATTCCATCGGATTGAAGGGGATCGAGGAGAGAAAACCACCGCGCTGGCCATAGGTCATGTCGGGAGTTTTGGGGTCCGGATCGTGATAGTCGGCCACGCGCCAGTGGCTGGCCGGGATTTCGGTAATGGCGTCCACACCCTCGCGGATGTTGGCCCAGTATGCGGAACGGTCCTCGGCCTGGGGGAAGAGACAGCCGATGCCGATGATTGCCAGCGGAACCCCGCCGGAGGGAATAGTCCGGTTCAATTCTTCCTGTTTCACGAAAGGTACTCCTTGATCTGTCTGTCTTCAAGCGGTGCTATCTGCAGGGCCTCTTCGGGGAGGCTCAGGCCCTGGTAACGGAGGATGTTGGTGCGGGTCAGCAGAGCTGCGCCGAAAAGGATGTTGCGGGCAACGCAGGCAACCCTGCGTTGCTCGGGTGCTTGCAGGAAACTGCCGGCAACCCATTCGTTGAAGGCGCCCATGGCCGGGCCGCACCAGATCTGGTAGTCGATCCGGCGATTGCTCTGGCCGTCTTTGGCCCAGTGGGCCGCCTGTCCCAGGTACCAGCGGAAGACGAGCGCCATGCGATGTTTCTGGTCACGCTCGGCCCGTTCCACCTGCCGGGGATCGCGTTTCAGGAAGTAGTCGCGGGTATCGCGCCAGATCTGCTCCAGGGGGACCAGGAAAAAGGTCTTTTCCAGTTTGTCCCGCTCTGCTGCCGGTATGGTGTCGATCCCGGCGCAGCTGCGATAAATTTCATACAGTTTCGCCGCCCGCATGGGAAACATGCTGCCGCGCTTGAGAACCTGTACTGTTACGCCCATTTCGAACATATCGGCGGCCGGGGCCATGCAGACATCGGCCTGGCGCGTCTCGGCCAGCATGCGGCGCACCTCGTCCGAGGTGCCGGATTCGACGCAGGCCTGGTTGACCGAACCGGTCATGATATAGGCGGCCCCCATGGCAAAGGCAGCCGCGGCGGCCGCCGGTGTGGCGATGCCGCCGGCCAGGCCGGCCCGCAGCTTGACGGTATAGTTATGCCGGGCCTGCATGCGCACGGCCACGGAGCGGATCGTCGGGAAGAGTGCCAGGGCCGGTCGGTTATCGGTGTGTCCGCCGGAATCGGCCTCGGCCGTGACATCCTGGGCCAGGGGGATTTGGGCGGCCAGTTCGGCCTGTGCCGGGGTAAGCGCCCCTTCGGCGACCAGTTGTTTCAAGAACGTATCTGGCGCAGGGGAGAAGAACTTTTCGGCCAACTCTTCCCGGGAGACCTTGGCGATGATCCGGTTCGGACAGCAGATCGTGCCGTCGGCGGCACGGTGGATGCCGTGGAGCCGGTAGCGGACCAGGGGCAGGGTCAGGGCCAGGAAGGCCGAGGCCTCGACCAGTCGCACCCCTTTGCGGATGTACAAATCGGCCAGGGCCTTCTCCAGGTCCGGTTCCTGGGGAGAGTGGATCAGGTTGAAACCACAGGGAAATCCGGCGTCGGCCAGCCGCTCCACGGCGGCCTCCACCGTTGCAAAGGGAAGACCGGCCGCCCCGAAAAATCCGAGCATGCCCGCTTTTCCCAACTCCTCCACCATGGTGACGGAGCTGATCCCCTTGGCCATGGAGCCACCCAGATAGGGATAGCGGATGCCGAGATCGGCACAGAAACTCTGGTCGCCCATGCTTTCCGGCAGGAGCGGGGGAACAAAGCCCATCAAACCACCCGCCTTTGACCGCTCCGGGATAGTGTCGGGGAATCCGTCTGCGGCGGATTGCGCTACAAGGCGCCCGTCCTTCTCCAGCAGAAAGACGGGGGTGCCTAACATGCGCAGTGCCGTGTTGATATCATTTCCCCCGCAACGGGTATATGTTGTCGAGGTGCTATTCAGATACGCGGAAGATTCTGGTGCAGCGGTAGTGATTGCTGTGTTCAATGGGAAAACTCCATCTGTTGAATCTGATGCCGGGTTGCCCACGATCCGGCTGTAGGGCAATGAGTCTTTGCTAAACGCTATAATAGGTGGTCGGCAGCCCGATCAAAGTAAACGACTAAAAATATATGAAATGGAATAATTTTACAAGAAAATGACTTAGCTGCGCTCAAGAATATCTTAAAAATGGTTTCCGTCCTTGGTCCACCTTTGGCCGGAGGCGCGTCCATTGCCCAACCGGGGGTAGCTCTGCTTGACGACGACGGAAGATTTCTGTTATGTAACAAACCTCATTTGAACAAAAGGATGCACGCATGCCGCATATCACCATTGATCAAGAACGTTGCAAGGGGTGCGGACTCTGTACCATCGCTTGTCCGAAAAAACTGGTCAGCATGTCGGAGAGCCCCAATAGTCTCGGTTTTTACGTGGCGGTCTTTTCAGGCCCGGAACAGTGCACCGGCTGCGCCATGTGTGCCGAGATGTGCCCGGACGTGGCCATCGCTGTCTTTAAGGAGCGCACCCCATGAGTGAGAAACTCTTCGTGAAGGGTAACGAGGCCGTGGCCATGGCTGCCCTGGAAGCGGGTGTTCGCTGCTACTTCGGTTATCCCATCACCCCGCAGAGTGATATCCCCGAGTATCTCTCCCATGCGCTGCCCAAGGCGGGTGGCACGTTCATTCAGGTGGAGAGTGAGATCGGCGCCATCAACATGGTTTTGGGTGCCTCGGCGGCCGGGGTCCGTGCCATGACCTCATCTTCCGGTCCCGGCATCTCGCTGAAACAGGAGGGGATCTCCTATATGGCCGGCTCGGAACTGCCGGGCGTGATCGTCGATATCATGCGCCAGGGACCGGGACTGGGGGGCATCGACGCATCCCAAGCCGATTACTGGCAGGCCACCCGTGGAGGTGGTCATGGCGGCTACCGCATCATCGTTCTGGCCCCGGCTTCGGTGCAGGAGATGTATGACCTGACCATGCTGGCCTTTGACCTCTCCGATATCTACCGTATGCCCGCCATGGTTCTGGCCGATTCAGTGATCGGGCAGATGAAGGAGTCGATCGTCGCCAATCCGCGGCCAATGGTGGAGTTGCCGGCCAAGGAGTGGGCCGTGCGCGGCCGCCAAGAAGGGCAGGCGCAGAATGTGGTCAAGTCCCTGAAACTGGGCGATGGCGAGATGGAGGCCTTTCACTGGAGCATGCATGCACGCTACAAGGAACTGGCCGAAAAGGAGAGCCGTTGGGAGGAGCTGTATACCGAAGATGCCGAGCTGATCGTGACCGCCTTCGGCTCAACGGCGCGGATTTCCCGGACCGCCGTGGCCATGGCCCGCGAGGCGGGGCTGAAGGTCGGTCTGCTGCGTCCGATCACCCTGTTTCCCTTTCCGGCCCACGTTTATCTGGCCCTTTCACAGCGCTGCAAGCTCTTTTTGGATATTGAGCTCTCCACCGGACAGATGATTGACGACGTACGTCTTTCGGTGGCCAGGGATGCGGATGTGGCGTTCTACGGCCGCCCGCCGGGAGCCGGTTCGCTGCCGACACCGGAAGAAATTTTCCAGCAGATCAGGAAGGTATACCCATGAAGCAGGTATTTTCCCGCCCGCTCAATCTCAAGGATGTTCAGACCCATTTCTGTCCCGGTTGCCAGCATGGCGCCATTCACCGCTTGGTGGCGGAGGCGCTGCACGACCTGGGTATTCGCGACCGGACCATCGGTATCGCCTCGGTGGGCTGTTCGGTCTTTCTGTACAGTTATTTCGATATCGATGTGGTCGAATCTCCCCATGGGCGTGCCCCGGCTGTTGCCACGGGCGCCAAGCGGGCCCGGCCCGACCGGATCGTCTTCACCTATCAGGGAGACGGCGATCTGGCGGCGATCGGCACCTCGGAGATTATCCATGCCGCAAATCGCGGTGAAGACATCACGGTCATCTTTGTCAACAACACCACCTACGGCATGACCGGCGGCCAGATGGCCCCCACCACCATGCCGGGTCAGAAAACCTCTACATCGCCGGCCGGTCGCGACATCAAAAATGACGGTGCACCCTTCAAAATGGCGGAGCTGCTTTCCAACCTGGGCGGTGTGGCCTACTCGGCCAGGGTGGCGGTCAACAGCCCCAAAAACGTACTTCAGGCCAAGAAGATGATCAACACCGCCTTCCGTTATCAGGTGGAGGGGAGGGGCTTTTCGTTTATCGAGGCCCTTTCGATCTGTCCGACGAACTGGGGGATGAAGCCTCTGCAGGCCAATCAGCGTCTGACCGAGGAGATGATTCCCTATTTCCCGCTCGGGGTCTATAAGAACACGGCAAATCTGTAACAGCGGAGTGTTTCCATGCGTCATGATGTGTTTATAGCCGGTTACGGCGGGCAGGGTGTGCTGATGGCCGGCAACCTCTTGTCCTATGCCGCCATACATGAAGGAATGAATGTCTCTTTTTTTCCCGCCTATGGGGTGGAGAAACGCGGTGGATCAGCCATGTGTACGGTTGTGTTTGCCGAAGGTGATACGGGCTCTCCCGTGGTGGGCAATCCTTCGGTTTCACTGATCCTCAATCAGCTCTCCTTCGACAAGTACGCCAGCAAGGTCAAGCAGGGGGGCATCTGTATCGTCAATTCGTCGCTGGTTGAAAGCGCTGACGTGGAGCTGCCCGGTGTCGAGCTGGTCCCAATAGCTATGAATCAGATTGCGCTGGAACTGGGTGATCTGCGTATGGTCAATATGGTGGCCTGCGGCGCCTATGCCGCCAAAAGCGGGGCGCTGGCCCTGGAATCTCTGCAGGAAGCCCTCAAGAAAGCCTTGCCGGAACGCAACCATCGTCTGATCCCGGCCAATATCGAGGCGATCCGGGGTGGTTTTTTTATGGCGGCTGCGTAATAAAAAGCTTGACGAGATGTACGAATCTTTGCTAAAAGAGTGTTTCATTTTTAGGGGTGTCGCCAAGCGGTACGGCAACGGGTTCTGATTCCGTCATTCAGAGGTTCGAATCCTCTCACCCCTGCCAAAATAAACAGCTGTCCGATACAGCTGCTGATAATGAGGCCCATGCTGAAGATATTTCTTTCGCATGGGCCTTTTAAGTTTTATCACCGATCAGTCGGTGCCAATCTTCGCGAAACCCGCCCGGCATGGGCCGACAACCTTTTCTTTGACATTTTTTCAAGTTGTGTTATGTAGTTCACATTATTTGTAGCATCCGCCCCGCGGACCAATTCGACAGGCAAAAGGTGACTTTGATGAAAAAGATGGTTATTGCTCTCTCTCTGGCAGTACTTGGTGGATTGAATTACCATTCTCACGTTTCGGCTGCAACTATTGATGCGGTAAGCGGAAAACCTTGCTACAAGTGCCATGCCAGCAAGGTAAATGCGCCCTTTGTTCACAGCGGCCTGGCCGAGAGGGAGTGTACCCCCTGCCACAATGCCAGTGGCGGCAACCATCAGGGCAATCGCGCGCTCTATGCGGTAAAGGATAAGAGTTCCAAAATCTGTTACGAATGTCACGATAACAAGTCCAACGAGAAGAGTGTTCACCCACCGATTCAGGAAAATGACTGCCTCGGTTGCCATGCTCCCCACGCCGCCAATTTCAAGTTCCAGCTTGGTGTGCCGGTAACTAAACTTTGTTTTGAGTGCCATGAGACAACACTGGTATCCGAAAAGGAAACTACCAAAAACAGCTTCCGTGACGGTACAACCAATCTCCACAATAGTCATGTTGAAAAGAACGGCATTCCCTGTCTGACCTGCCATGATGTGCATGCCAGCTCCCAGCTCCATCTGATGCGTCCCAAGGGGACCAACGGCAAGGAAGCGGTAACGATCAGCTACACAACCACCCCCAAGGGTGGCAACTGCACGGTCAGCTGTCACGATACATTGGGGTACGAGAGAAAATAGCTGCCGCCAGCGCTGCGCCGACGGCTAAAGATCAATGTTTGATATACAGCCGCTTACCGATGTAAGCGGCTGTATTGTTATGGATAGCGGGCTCGCCTGCTAGCCTCGGGGAGGATGTTGGTGCGGCGTTATGTGATGGGAATGGCCCTGCTACTGCTTACGGTATCCATGGCGCATGCATTTGAGGTTGACGGCCTGAACAGTGGCATGTCCATGGAGAGTGCTCAAAAGGTACTTAAAGGATCTTCCTATAATATTCAGCTCAAAGAGAACGGGATCATTGCAACGGGTGGAAATCGGTTCATACTACTTAACTTTTGTAAGGACGAGCTGGTTTTGGTCCAAAAACAGTATGCGCCGGGTTTTGAGAATTTCGTCAGACTGGTCGCCGAAACGAGACAGCTACATGGAAAGCCGGTAGATGCCTGGACGGAAGCGGCTGATGCGCATTTGCCCATTGAAAGAAATGCGGTCTCTTTCCTCTGGCGTGACAACCTGGGTTCAGTGAAAGTTACTCATACGGAATTTGCCGCCAATAAACAGTTGGACGTGATCTACGAAATTAAGAATCGTTGCAGGCAACTGCTTGATTGAGATACTACCGACGCACTGACGCTCTTGCCGTTGGCAGGCCAGGTGCAAGACTTCAACGGAAAATCAACTATGATACTTACCATCGATCCGGAACATCCCCAGCCCTACCAGATCAACCGCGTTGCCCAGTGCCTGCGTGACGGCGGCATTATTGCCTATCCGACGGACACTACCTACGGCATCGGTTGTTCCATTTTCAACAAAAAGGGCATTGAGCGTATCTATCGCATGAAGGGGCGCGAGCGCAACAAACCCTTTTCGTTCATCTGTTCCACACTCTCCGAGGTCACCAAGTTTGCCCGGGTCAGTAATGTGGCCTTTAAACACCTGAAACGCCATCTGCCCGGCCCCTATACCTTTGTCCTGGAGGCGACCCGTGATGTGCCGGATCTGTTGCTGACCCGACAGAAAACCGTCGGGATCAGAATTCCCGACAATCGCATCTGTATCGATCTGGTGCTGGCCCTGGGTAACCCGATCATCACTACCAGCGCCAATCTTTCCGGCGAGGAGCCCGTCGGTGATCCGATGGTCATTGATCGTACCTTTGGCAATCAACTGGACTATGTTGTCGATGGAGAAATCCTGATGACGGACGTCAGTTCGGTGATCAGTCTGGTCGGCGATGTCCCAACCGTACTGCGGGCCGGACTTGGTGACGTCTCGTGGTGCGCGTAATGATTGTTTTCGGAGACGATCACGATGCGTAAGAGTACGATGCGTAACGGTATGCGCCTGGTTTTGGCGGCTTTGCTGTTAATTATTTTGGCCAGTTTTTTTCATGGAGGTGTGGCTGAAGCCCTGTCTCTCTCGATTGAGGCCGAGATGCGCTTGTATCGCCTGGGGATCTTTTGGGCGGCTGCCATGGGAGGTTATGGTGTGGTTTTGGCGGCCTTTGGTCTGGTATTGCCGGGAAATCAAAGAGATTTCGGCGTACGGATCATGCCGGTTTTTCTCATGATTGTCGCTGCCATCTTTCTCTTCTTCTATCTTCTGGCTGCGTCGTTCGATGAACCCGCCACTCCCCAGCGCGAACGTCTTCGTCCGGGAGAGACTATTACCATCTAACAACTGGATCCTGGGCTCGGGCAGATTCCGCATAAATCAAATCTGGTAAAATAAATCATAAAGCACATAAAAATTGTGTATTATAAAACTATATACTTGACTTGTTTGGATGGGAAATATAACTTTGCCTAAAATCAGCCCATAAAGCAGGAGGATTATCCCATGTCAAAACCGCAACTATCGCTGGAAACACTCGCACTCCATGCGGGGCAATCTCCCGATTCGTCCAGTCTTTCCCGAGCCGTTCCCATCTATCAGACGAGTTCGTATGTCTTCAAAAGTTCGGAACATGCCGCCAATCTGTTTGGTCTGAAGGAGTTTGGCAACATATACACCCGCTTGATGAACCCGACCACCGATGTGCTTGAGCAGCGCCTGGCGGCATTGGATGGTGGCGTTGGCGCCCTGGCGGTTGCGTCCGGGCAGGCGGCGATTACCTATGCGGTGCTCAATATAGCCCAGGCCGGTCAGAACATCATTTCATCCAACTACCTGTATGGCGGAACCTATAACCTGTTTCACTATACCCTGCCCAGGCTCGGTATCACGGTCAAGTTCGTCGATACCTCCGACCCGGAAAATGTACGCCGGGCGATCGATGAAAATACCCGTCTGGTCTATACGGAGTCCGTCGGAAACCCCAAAAACAATGTGGATGACTTCGAGGCCATCGGTGCCATAACCCGGGCAGCGGGTATCCCCTTTATTGTCGACAATACCGTGACGACCCCCTACCTGTTCAAACCGCTTGAGCATGGTGCCGACATCGTGGTCTATTCACTGACCAAATTTATCGGTGGCCACGGCACGAGCATCGGTGGCGCCGTGGTGGATGGTGGAAAATTCCCCTGGAATAACGGTAAATTCCCCGAATTCAGCGAACCGGATCCCTCCTATCATGGGCTCAAATTCTGGGAGGCCTTGGGCAATCTTTCCTACATCCTGCGCATGAGGCTCTCATTGCTGCGCGACATGGGCGCCTGTCTGTCGCCCTTCAACGCCTTCCAAATATTGCAGGGAATCGAAACACTGCATGTTCGCATGCCCCGCCATGTGGAGAATGCCCGCGCCGTCGCGGCCTGGCTGGAAAAACACCCCCTGGTTTCATGGGTCAATTACCCCGGACTCGCCAGTCATAAGGATTATGCCAGGGCCCAGAAGTATCTGCCGAAAGGTGAGGGCGCTATTATCGGTTTCGGCATCAAGGGTGGCCTGGAAGCCGGCAAGACCTTCATCGACAACGTAAAACTGCTTTCACATCTTGCAAATATCGGTGATGCCAAGTCGCTGGTTATTCACCCCGCCTCGACCACGCACCAGCAGTTATCCGAAGCAGAACAGCAGGCATCGGGCGTCACGGCCGACTTTATCCGCCTCTCGATCGGTATCGAATCGATTGACGACATCCTGGCCGATATCCAACAGGCCTTGGAGGCATCCCAGAAATAAGCTGCCGGCCTAACAGTTCATATGCGGTACACGACAGAACGCCGCATCCTTTGGTTGGATGCGGCGTTCTGTCGTTCAAAATACTTCCTGAGTAGGACCAATTCCCCGCTAAAATCCGCCCTCCCCCTTCGACAGGCTCAGGACAGGTTTCGACAAGCTCAGGGCGAACGGATTTTAGCTACGTAATTGCTTGATCTGAGCCTGTCGAACCATGGGCGGGAGATCAGTACTACTCCGTAAATATTTTTACATCGGCGCCTGCAGCAGGACAGATCGGTACTGCCTAGCCCTTTGAGTATACGAACTTTTTTGCCTTTGCTCTTGACTAGCTTACTTCACTGTACTAACTTGGACCAAATTATCACTTAGCGAGGAGTCCACAGATGCCTTACGATAAATTGACCGAAGGCTTGACCTTTGATGACGTTCTTTTGGTTCCCGCCCACTCCCTGATTCTCCCCCGTGACGCCAACCTTTCTACCCGAGTTTCCCGTAATATCACCCTCAATATTCCTCTTGTGAGTGCCGCCATGGACACGGTTACCGAGGCACGTACCGCCATCTGTATGGCTCGTGAGGGTGGTATCGGCATCATTCACAAGAACCTGACCATTGCCGAGCAGGCTTTCGAGGTCGACAAGGTCAAAAAGAGCGAGTCCGGCATGATCGTGGATCCGATCACCATGCGGCCAACCCAGAAGATCAGTGAAGCCCTGGACATCATGTCGCGCTATCGCATCTCGGGAGTTCCGGTGACCAAGGCCAATGGTAAACTGGTCGGTATTCTTACAAATCGTGACCTCAGATTCGAGACCGATTATAACCTGCCGATTTCGGCCCGCATGACAAAGCGCAATCTGGTGACCGTTGAAGTGGGCACTACTCTGGAGCAGGCCAAAGAGCATCTCAAGCATACCCGAGTGGAAAAACTTCTTGTCGTTGATAATGAAAGATTTCTCAAGGGTCTGATTACCATCAAGGATATTGAAAAAGTTAAGAAGTATCCCAACGCCTGCAAGGATGCCCTGGGACGTCTGCGGGTGGGTGCGGCCGTTGGCCCCACGGCTGAGATGGAGGCACGCATGGATGCCCTGATCAAGGCCGGCGTGGATGTGATCGTTATCGATACGGCGCATGGCCACTCCCAAGGGGTCCTCGATGCGATTGTCCGGGCGAAAGCCACCTTCCCGGGTGTGGAAATTATCGCCGGTAACATTGCCACCGCCGAAGCGGCTGAAGCCTTGATCAAGGCCGGCGTGGACGGTATCAAGGTCGGTATCGGACCGGGTTCGATCTGCACAACCCGGGTTGTTGCCGGGGTCGGGGTGCCGCAGATCACGGCCATTCACGAATGCTCCCGTGTTGCCCATAAACATGGCATCCCCGTCATTGCCGACGGCGGCATCAAGTATTCCGGTGACCTGCCCAAGGCGGTTACCGCCGGAGCCGATTGCATCATGATCGGTTCGCTCTTTGCTGGCACCGAGGAATCCCCCGGTGACACGGTTCTCTATCAGGGCCGCACATATAAGACCTATCGTGGTATGGGATCCATCGGTGCCATGAAGGACGGCAGCAAGGATCGTTACTTCCAATCCGAAGTCGGTGAGGATGTAAAACTGGTTCCGGAAGGGATCGAGGGGATGGTGCCTCTGCGTGGACCGCTCTCGGCCAATATTCATCAACTCTTGGGCGGACTGCGCTCCGGCATGGGTTATACCGGCTGTGGAACGATTGAAGAGTTGCAGCAGCGGGGGCGTTTCATCCGCATTACCGGTGCCGGCCTCAAAGAGTCCCATGTTCACGATGTGACCATAACCAAAGAAGCCCCCAACTATCGCGTGGGCAACTGATATACCCTCGGGAGTGGTGCCCCGGTTGCATGGCGGGGCACCACTCCCGAGGTACACTGTTATACGTTGCATGGAACGCACGATGCCCGCATGACACGATCTGAACGCAATCCTTCCTTGTAACCCATAATATTCAGCTAATTACATACTAACTATTCAATAAAAGGTTAATGACATGTCTGATATCCACAGTCAGAAAATTCTGATCCTCGACTTCGGTTCACAGTATACCCAGTTAATCGCCCGCCGGGTGAGAGAAGCCCATGTCTACTGCGAGTTACATCCCTATGATATGGATCTGGCTGCAATCCGCAGTTTCGCACCCAAGGGCATCATTCTTTCAGGTGGTCCCTGTTCGGTCTATGACCAGGGCGCCCCTTCCGTAGCCGAGGAGCTCTTCGAACTGGAAGTGCCGGTACTTGGAATCTGTTATGGCATGCAGTTGATGAGTCGCCATTTCGGCGGTGAAGTCGTGCCGGCCGGCAAGCGTGAATTCGGCCACGCCGAATTGCTCTCCGTCGGACAGCCGGGGCCGCTCTTTGACGGTTTCTTTGTCGATGGCGCCAGCCCGGTCTGGATGAGTCACGGTGACCACGTCGCCCGTGTTCCGGAAGGATTCGAAGTCGTCGCCGAAAGCGCCAACGCTCCGGTATGTGCCATTCAGAATGTCGCCAGAAAGCTGTACGGAGTCCAGTTTCATCCCGAGGTCAATCACACGCCGCGCGGCGAACAGTTCATCGACACCTTTGTCAGGAGTGTTTGTGGCTGTAGCGGACAGTGGACCCCCGGTCAGATCATCGAGGATTCCGTTGCGCGTATCCGTAGCCAGGTCGGCAGCGATACCGTCATTCTGGGACTCTCCGGTGGAGTTGATTCTTCCGTTGCCGCAGCCCTGATTCACCGTGCCATCGGTGATCAGCTGACCTGTGTCTTCGTCGATAACGGCCTGCTGCGTCTGGGGGAGGGCGATCAGGTCATGGCGACCTTTGCCCAGAACCTGGGGGTCAAGGTAATCCGGGTTGACGCCGAGGAACGCTTTCTGAGCGCCTTGGCCGGCGTGAGCGATCCGGAACGTAAACGCAAGATCATCGGCGGCTTGTTTGTCGATATCTTCGAGGAACAGTCGAAGCTGATTGTCGATGCCAACTGGCTGGCCCAGGGGACCATCTACCCCGACGTCATTGAATCCGCCGGGGCAAAAACCGGTAAGGCCCATAATATCAAGAGCCATCACAATGTGGGCGGCTTGCCGGATTATATGAAGCTCAAGCTGCTTGAACCGCTCAGGGAGCTGTTCAAAGATGAGGTGCGGGCCATTGGTGAAGAACTGGGCCTGCCGCGTCAGATGGTCTGGCGTCATCCCTTTCCCGGCCCCGGCTTAGGAGTGCGCATCCTTGGGGAAGTCAAAAAGGAGTACTGCGACATCCTGCGTCGGGCGGATGCCATCTATATCGAGGAACTCTATGCCGCTGGACATTATGACAAGATAAGTCAGGCCTTTGCGGTGTTTCTGCCGGTCAAGAGCGTTGGCGTCATGGGCGATGGCCGCACCTATGAGTACGTGGTCGCATTGCGGGCGGTGGAAACCAAGGACTTCATGACCGCCGGCTGGTATCCCATGCCCTATGAGGATCTGGCCCGTATCAGTGGCCGCATTATCAATGAGGTCAAGGGGATCAACCGCGTCGTCTATGACGTTTCCAGCAAACCGCCGGCAACGATTGAATGGGAATAGGGTTATCCGTACGCCTTGCCTTCCATGACGGAACATTCAGAAGATAGGAGCGGCATCAGTTCCGGGAAAGAGCCCCGTGCGGAAGGCTGGCTGTTCGCAGAGGCCAAAAAAGTACGCGGCCTGCTGGTCTGGGTTGTCGCCCTGTCCGCCGTAATCGGACTCTTGGTGGTTTCCCAGGCCCGCCTGCTGGCCCTGGCATGCCAGAGGGTTGTCATACAGGGGGAAGGTGTTGCTAGCGTTATCCCCCTGGCCCTGACTCTGGTCCTGGTGGCGGTCGGGCGCAGTTTGTTGACCTGGATGCTGGAAACAAAATCGGCGGCAGCCGCGGCCAGGGTCAAACAGACGGTCCGCAGCACACTCTATCGTAAAATCCAGTCCCTGGGACCAGCCGGTCTGGCGGGTAATGAAACCGCTGCGCTGATTGAAACCGTTACCAAAGGGGTCGATGAGCTGGAGCCCTATTTTACCCGCTTTCTCCCCCACGTGGTCTTGGCGGCGCTTCTGCCGCTCATGTTTCTGATCATCATTGTTCCCTCCGAGTGGCGCGCCGGTTTGGTGCTGCTCTTCTCCGCCCCCTGTATTCCCCTCTTCATGATCCTCATCGGACGTGGATCCGAGAAGCTCCATCGTCGTCTCTGGGGGCGTCTCTCCCGCATGGCGGGGCACCTGCTCGATCTGGTTCAGGGCTTACCCGATCTGATCATCTTCGGCGCAGCCAAGCGGGAAGCAGCGCTAGTCGCCCGTGTCTCCGAAGAATATCGCTTGGCAACCATGTCCGTGTTGCGTCTGGCCTTCCTGTCCGCCTTTGCCCTGGAGTTTTTCTCCACCGTTGGTACTGCACTGGTGGCGGTCATCGTCGGCTTCCGACTCCTCTCGGGGAATCTTTCGCTGGCTGAGGGGCTTTTTGTTCTGTTGATGGCGCCGGAGTTCTACCTGCCGCTGCGCAACCTGGGTCTTTCCTATCATGCCCGGATGCAGGGAGTCGCGGCTGCCGAACGGATTGCGCCACTCTGGGCCGCACCCCTGCCGGAAGGGTTTGCCGGGACGCGGATACCTCCGGCGGATGCACCGGCGGTGAGTTTTGAAGGTGTTTCATTCCGTTACGGCGGCGACCGGGGCGGGGTCAACGCTATTGATCTTGAGCTGCCGGCCGGGAGCAGTACCGCTCTCGTGGGAGAGAGCGGGGCCGGCAAGAGCACCCTGGCCCGGCTGCTGATCGGGCTGGCCCGGCCCGAAGTCGGGCGTATCCTCATCAATGGTCAGGATTTGACCACGCTTGATCCCGCTGCCTGGAGATCCCGATTGGCCTGGGTACCGCAAACACCGTATTTTACGGCGGGAACGCTGCGTGAAAATCTCCTGCTGGGGCGTCCGGATGCGGATGAGCAGGAGATTGCCATTGCCCTTGAAGCCGCCGCAGCCGGACAATTCATCGGCCGCCTGCCCCAGGGACTCGATACGCTGCTGGGAGAACGCGGCGCCGGGTTGTCCGGAGGCGAGTTACGGCGTCTGGCCCTTGCCCGGGCCTATCTGTGCAAGGCAACGCTGGTGGTTCTGGACGAGCCGACCGCCGGACTGGATCCTGAAAACGAGCGTTTGGTGGGTGTTGCCCTGCAACGTTTGGCCAGGGGGCGGACGCTGTTGGTCATCAGTCATCGCGAGCAGACCCTCAGCCGTGTGGAGCGGGTGGCAGAAATGGTAGACGGACACATCGATCGGCTGGTTTCTGCAACTGATTTCCTGCAACCGGGGCAGGTGGTGCTGTGAATCACATCATTCGCTTTCTGAAAATATCCCGCAAGCAGTGGCGCTGGATGGGGAGCGGCATCCTGCTGGGAGTCGTGGTTATTGCCGCCAATACCCTGCTGATGGCGGTTTCCGGCTGGTTCATCGCTTCCATGGCCGTTTCCGGTGTCAGCGGAGTGCCTTTCAATTATTTTTACCCTTCGGCAAGTATTCGTTTTCTGGCCATTGCACGCACCGTGGGGCGCTACGCGGAACGGTTGGTGACGCACGAGGCGACCTTCAGAATTCTTGCCGATCTACGGGTCTGGTTGTTCAGGCGCTTTGAGCCGTTGGCTCCGGCTTGCCTGGAGCGTTACGCCGGCGGCGATGTGGCGGGAACGCTGCGGGCCGATGTGGATGCCCTGGAAACCATGTATCTGAAAATAGTGGCCCCGATTGCGGTCGGAGCGCTGTCGAGTGTGGCGGGACTGCTGTTCCTGCTCTGCTTCAGTCCACCCGCCGCCCTGGTAATGTTGCTGTTTCTTGTGCCGGCGGGAGTGGGGCTGCCCTTGATGGTGCGCCGCTTTTCCGAGGAACCGGGGAGAAAATCCGCCGCCTTGGCCGCCGAGTTGCGCAGCAGGGTGACTGAAGGCTTTCAAGGGGTGGAAGAGTTGATCCTGCTGGGTGCCTTGGACCGGCAGGCCGCCGTCGTTGAGCGGTTGTCGGCAGAGGTGATTGCCGAGCAGGAACGCTTGGGGCGCATCAACGGCCTTTCTTTTGGCGGCATGGCGCTTTTTGCCGGTTCCGGCGTGGCAGCGGTATTGCTGGCCGCCACCGGGCAAGTTGTCTCCCATCAGATACCATCCCCCAATTTGGTCATGCTGCTGCTGTTTTCCGCGGCGATCTTTGAAGCGGTCGGTCAACTCCCGGCGGCCCTGCATGCACTTCCGGCGGCCCGAGAGTCTGCAGCGCGTATTTTTGAACTGGCTGATGCGCCCATACCGGTACCCGACCCCCCTGTCGCGTCTGCGATGCCGGCCGATAACGCAATCTGTTTCAAGGATGTATCGGCCCTGTATCTTCCGGGTAAGCCGGTGCTGAAAGATATTTCTTTGACCCTGCCCGCAGGGGGCAGCCTCGTGCTGACCGGCAGCAGCGGTGTCGGAAAAAGCCTTCTAGCCGAAATTCTGCTCCGTTTCCGCGACTATCAGGGGAGTGTTACCGTGGGAGGCACGGAGATCCGTGATCTGCCCAAAGCGACATTACTCGGCATGATTGCGGCGGTTCCGCAACGTCCCCACCTGTTTAACGGCACCATCCGAGAGAATCTCCTGCTGGGCAATCCGTCCGCCGATGAGGAGCAGATCAGTCAGGCGTTGCGGGACTCTTGTCTGGATGCCTGGGTGGCTGGTCTTCCCCGTGGATTGGATACAACTGTGGGGGTAAACGGTTCTGCGGTTTCCGGCGGAGAGGGCCGCCGCATAGCCCTTGCACGGGCTCTGCTCAAGGGGGCGCCCATACTGCTGCTGGATGAGCCTACGGAAGGCCTGGATGCCGCAACGGAAGAAGAGGTCGTGTCACGACTGAATATGCGTTGCAAGGGTACCGGTCTAAGTTTGCTGGTCATCAGTCATCGCCCCGCCTGCCTGAAACTCGCCGATTGTGTACTGCACCTAAAACCTGTCTGAGAACAATTATTTAGGAACTGCACATTATTTATTCTTGACATTCCGTTCAGACTCTTTTAAAGATAAAAAGGCTCTTAATGGTTTTGTTTAATGTTGTCAAAAATGGCGCTGCGTGGAATGCTTATACAAAGATGTCATAAGTATATATACGCACGTCTTGTCGCTGTGCTGATTTCTTTTCTGGTCCGATTGACATTATAAAAATTAAAGTTACTGTTAAAGTTTGACTGAAAACATGTACCGAGGTCTTGACCACGGTATAAACATCACAAAGGGGAGGAAGTATGAATGTAGTTACTCTCAGTCAGCTGCAGTTTGCGGCAACCGGAATGTTTCACTGGATATTCGTTCCGCTCACACTCGGGTTGTCCATCATGACAGCCTGGATGGAGACCAAGTACGTGACTACCGGCGACGAGACATGGTTGCGCATGACAAAGTTCTGGGGCAAGCTTTTCCTGATCAACTTTGCCTTGGGCGTTGTCACCGGTATCACCATGGAATTCCAGTTCGGTTTGAACTGGTCCGAATATTCCCGCTACGTGGGGGATATCTTCGGTGCCCCGTTGGCCATTGAGGCGACCCTGGCTTTTTTCCTCGAATCGGTCTTTATCGGTGTCTGGATTTTCGGTTGGAACAAGATCTCCAAAAAGGCGCATCTGGCATCCATCTGGCTGGCATCGGTTGCTACAAACGTTTCCGCACTGATCATCCTCCTGGCTAACGCCTGGATGCAGAAACCGGTCGGCTATGTGATCCGCAACAACAGGGCCGAGATGAATGATTTTCTGGCTGTCCTCACCAACGATTACGGCTGGATCAAGTTCATTCATACCCTGCTTTCCGGCTATGCCCTGGCAGCCTTCCTGATCATGGGGGTATCGGCCTGGCATCTACTGAGAAAAAATGAAAACGAATTCTTCGTCCGTTCCTTCAAGATGGCAGCCGTCTGGGCCTTCGTAGCCACCATCGGTGTGGCCGTGACAGGCGATATGCATGCTGTTGAAATCGCCGAACACCAGCCTACAAAGTTTGCCGCCATGGAATCCCAATGGGAAACCAAGAGGGGTGTCGGCATGAGTCTGCTGTTGATTCCCGATGTAGCCCGCGAGTGCAACTCAGTCGATCAGCTCTGTATTCCCAACATGCTCAGTATCCTGGCATTCCATGATGCAACCGGCGAAATCAAAGGCCTGAAATCCTTTCCGCCGGAACTTCGTCCGCCGGTTTTGCCGACCTTTCTCAGCTTCCGCCTGATGACCGGACTGGGCATGTTCATGTTGGTGGCCAGCCTGGCGGCCATTATTTTGTCGCGCAGGCAGAAATTCAGCGAATACCGCGCCTTCCTGACCCTGATGGTCTGTGCCATTCCCGCTCCCTATCTGGCTGAACAGTTAGGCTGGCTGGTGGCCGAATTGGGTCGGCAGCCCTGGATCGTGTACGGAATGTTGAAAACCTCGGATGCGGTCTCCAAATCAATCACCAGCACGCAGGTCATCCTGTCCTTGCTCGGTTTCACGGTGCTGTACGGTCTGTTGGGCGCAATCGACATCTTCTTGCTGGTCAAGTATGCCAAAAAGGGACCGGATAAAGATGTTTCCAGTATCATAAATGTTCAGGGGAGGGGATAACTCATGGATATATCCGTATTCCAAATCATCTGGTTCGTACTGTGGGGCGTATTGTGGGCGGTTTATTTCATGCTGGACGGCTTCGTATTGGGAACCGGTTTTCTTTCCGGCATTCTGGCAAAGAACGATACCGAGAAACGTATCCTGATCAATTCCGTTGGTCCGGTTTGGGACGGTAACGAGGTCTGGCTGATTACCGCCGGTGGCGCCACCTTCGCGGCCTTTCCGACCACCTATGCCTTGATGTTCAGCAATCTCTATTCAGCCCTGGTGCTGTTGCTCTTCGCCCTGATCGTACGCGGCGTCTCTTTTGAATTCAGAGGTAAACTGGAGAGCGATACGTGGAAGAAATCCTGGGATATGGCCATCATGGTTTCCAGCTTTCTTCCGGCCCTGCTTTTCGGCGTCGCCTTCGGCAATATCTTCAAGGGTATTCCGATGAAAAACGACTTTGCTGCCTATAGCTACAGCTATGACGGCACCTTGATCGGTCTGCTCAATCCCTACGGCCTGCTGACCGGCGTGTTGTTCGTTCTGCTCTTTGCTGTTCACGGCTCACTCTACGCCGCCATCAAGACTACCGGCGATCTCAGCAAGCGTGGCTCCGATCTGGCCAACAAACTCTGGTTGCCTCTGTTGGTTGTTGCCGTAGCATTCCTCGGCTATACCTACCCGGCCACAAAACTGTACAACAACTATCTTAACGCTCCGGTTCTGTTGATTGTCCCGTTGATTGCCGTCATTTCGCTCTTGCTCGTCAAGCTTTATACCGTCAAAGAGTCCTTTCACATGGCCTTTCTCTTCTCGTGCCTGACGATAGTGTTTGTGGTCTTCACCGGTGTAACCGGGTTGTTCCCCAACCTGATCCCTTCCAACATCGATCCGGCCTCGAACCTGACGATCTTCAACTCATCGTCAAGTCTGCTGACACTTCAGATTATGACCGTCGTGGCTGCGATCTGCGTGCCAACGGTGATCTGCTACAAGATCTGGGTCTATCGGGTCTTCAGGGCTCGTGTTACGGATGCGGATATCGTAGGAAATCCCGAAGCTTACTGATATAAGGCTCATGTAATGTTTGCTCTCATCCCCTGCTGGTCAGGGGATGAGAGCATTTCCCACCTTCACGAATTAACCATTCAACTCTTTTCTCTTGGCTCACCTGCCTATCATCAATTATAACTACTGAAGATCGCCAGTCGTCAACCCGATCCAAAAGCCGGTCTACTACGGAGAAGACACATATATGAATGATATTCTGGATAGGTATGAAAGCCTGCTGGGGGAGGTGGATTCCTGGTTCGCGCGTTGCCTGTCACGACATCCCGATTTGATCGCCTGTCATCAGGGTTGTTCGGCCTGCTGTCGTGGGTTGTTTGATATTACCCTGTTAGATGCCCTCTGTCTGAAACGCGGTTTTGACAAGCTGCCCATAGACGTTCAACAGGCTGTGCAGGTAAAGGCGGTTGCGCCGCTTGTGGAGCTCGGCCAGCAGTGGCCCGAGTTTGCCCGCCCCTGGATTCTCAATCATATCCCCGAGCCGACCTGGGACGAGATGATGCCCGAGGAGGACGAAAGACCATGCGCCTTGCTCTCCGATGATGGTGCCTGTCTTGTCTATGCCCAGCGCCCCATGACCTGCCGTTTGAATGGCATACCCCTGATTGACACGTCCGGTGAGGCGCTGTTTGATGAGTGGTGCACCTTGAACTTCCAGGGGTGTGACCCCATGGAATTGCCGGATATTCGTCATTCCTTCACGGAACTGTTTACCCAGGAGCTACTGCTTTTTCGAGAATTGACCCGCAGGATCTTCGGAAAGTCGGTCAATGAACTGGATACGATCATTCCGGCGGCCCTGTTTCTTGATACCGATACGGTCAGCCTGATCCGGCTCCCCTGACAACCCAAACCGATTAACCACCGCATCAACAACACAACCCCGCCAATCCGCTACGTTCATAGCATGCTTGGATTCATCGCGCCCGACCCGCTTATAGGCGGGGTTAGGTTGTTTTCTTGTAATTGTGGCACTGATGACATTCGGTGGGACCCTTGCCCAGGTCGCGATGGCACCCCTTGCAGAAGGAATGGGCCACGCGGTGATTCTCAAAGCGGCTCTGGATGCTTTCGAGGGTCGGGTTTTCGATGCGGTGGCAGAGGATGCACTGATCCTCCTTCAGGCTCTCCAAATGTTTTAAATGACTGAAGATTACCTCACCCTTTTTGTTGGGAAAGACGAGCAGGTTTTTGGCCGGCTTGATCTTGCGGGTAAAGATTTCGGCCGGCGCCGCCATGGCGATTGTGGCGAGGCATATGATTAAAATCGTGCTCAGTATCAGCGAACTGCCTGGTTTCATGGATGATTCTCCTTGATGAACTAAGGTCGCAATTATAGAGTGCTTGAAACTTGTTGTAAACCTTTTCCGGAAAGGAGGAGGGAAACACAGCGGTTTGACAATCAAGGGCGAATCGTTCATAGTCTGCAATTATTTTCGCTGGAGTTGCCATGAGCAGAGAGCTCGCCATCACCCCTGAAAAACTGGAAGACGATTATCAGCTTGACGCCACGTTGCGGCCGCGAGCCTTGGGTGACTACATCGGCCAGGAGAAGATCAAGGGCAATCTGCGCCTGTTCATCGACGCGGCCAGGGGCAGGGGAGAGGCCTTGGACCATGTTCTCTTGTACGGGCCGCCCGGCTTGGGCAAGACCACATTGGCCAATATCGTGGCCTGTGAAATGGGGGTCAATATCAAGTCCACCTCGGGACCGGTTATCGAACGTCCCGGCGACTTGGCCGCCATTTTGACCAACCTGGAACCGCATGATGTCCTCTTTATCGACGAGATCCACCGCCTCTCGCACATCGTTGAGGAAATTCTCTATCCGGCCATGGAAGATTTTCAGCTGGATATCATTATCGGTCAGGGGCCCAGCGCCCGCAGCATCAAGCTGGATCTGCCGCGCTTTACCCTGGTGGGTGCCACGACCCGCGCCGGACTGCTCTCATCGCCTTTGCGTGATCGCTTCGGTGTGATCTCACGACTGGAGTTTTATACCCCCGCTGAACTGGCCACGATTATCACCCGCTCATCGGGGATTCTCGGCATGGAAATCGATCCCCAAGGCGCCAGCGAACTGGCTCTGCGCAGCCGCGGCACCCCCCGGATCGCCAACCGCCTGCTGCGCCGGGTACGTGACTTTGCCCAGGTGCGGGCCAACGGCGTGATTACCCGCAACGTGGTTCAGGAAACACTCAACCTGCTGGAAATCGACGAGATGGGCTTCGATCACATGGATCGCATGATCCTGCTGACGATTATCGATAAATTCGGTGGCGGCCCGGTCGGGTTGGACACCATTTCCGCCGCTATCAGCGAGGAGAGCGATACCATCGAGGATGTCTATGAACCATTTTTGATTCAGAACGGATTTCTTAATCGGACCCCGCGTGGCCGCGTCGCCACCCCGGCCGCCTACCAGCATTTCAATCGTATCGTGCCCGAGACCCCACAAGGAAAGTTGTTTTGACAATGCAGCAATTCTTCGAGTTTCCCGTTACTTCGATCTATACCTTTGAAGGATTCGTTGTCTGTGACGGCAATGCCGGGGCCCTGCAATTCGCCCGCCGCATCGCCGATCCGGATGATTCGGAAAACCTTCTCTATATCCACGGTCCCGCCGGTTCCGGCAAGACCCACCTCTTGAAGGCCATCGGCCGGGTCATGGGGGACAGCGGCAGTCAGACGGTTCCCTATCTCTCCTTCCGTGACCCGTTCAGCATTGACGATCTCTCCGGCCGCTTCGCCCAGGCACAGGCTTTGATCGTGGATGATCTGCACCTGATTCCCGACGACAGCGCCGTGCGGGTCGCCCTCTGGCAGGTGTTCAATGACTTCCACTCCTCGGGGCGCAAGATCGCCCTGGCCGGCCTGTATGCCCCCCGTGAATTACCGCACCTGGACGATCACCTGATTTCGCGCCTCTTATGGGGCCTGGTAGCGCGGGTGGATGTGTCCGATGACCATTCCCGGCAGATGATCCTTAAAAAGATCGCCGGAGACCGTCAGGTGCGCATCCCCGATGACGTGGTGGATTTCATTCTCATGACCACCAGTCGCGAGGTCGGCGATTTGATCGCCGCCTTTGAGGATCTGTTCCGCCTGTCCATGGCCCTGAAACGCAGGATCACCCTGCCTCTGGCCCGTGAAGCCCGCGAAAGGCGGCAATCGGGGATGGAACGATGAATGCCCTGAAACATCCAGCGGCGGCCATATCCGTTCGCTCGCTCTGCAAACGCTACGGCGAACTTATGGCGCTGGATGATTTCAATCTTGAGGTCCCCCAGGGCTCTATCTTCGGACTGTTGGGGCCCAATGGCGCCGGCAAGACGACCCTGATCCGCATTCTGACCACCCTTATGCGCCAGACATCCGGTGAGGCTCGCATCGAAGGGTTTGATACCCGCAGCAACGGACGGGATATCCGCGCCCTTATCGGCGTTGTCTCCCAGGAAAACAGTCTCGACCGCTATATCACCGCCCGGGAAAACCTGGAACTGCATGCCCGGCTGCACGGCATGGAACCGAAGCTGTATCGTCGCCGGATTGACGAACTGCTGGAATTGATGGGACTTTCGGGGAGACAGAAGGATATGCCCGATACCTTTTCCGGCGGCATGCAGCGCAGGCTGGTGGTTGCACGGGCACTGCTGCATGAACCGAAAGTTCTCTTCCTGGATGAGCCGACCACCGGCCTTGATCCGCAGTCGCGCCGGGCGGTATGGGACTACATTCATTCAATTGCCGGTCGGATGACGGTCTTTCTGACCACCCATTATCTTGATGAAGCAGAGCAGCTCTGTGACCGGATCGTCATCATGGACCATGGTCGCCTGATTGATCAGGGCAGTTCTCAGGAGCTGAAGGACAAGTTGTCAGGCGGGACCGTCTATCAGATCGATTTTACCGACAGTGTTGGCCGCTATGCCGATCTGCTGCGACAGATGGCCTGTGTAAAGGATATTGAGATTATCGATCAATCGGTCTGTGTGGCACTGGAAAGTTGGGAATGTCTGTCCGAGATCGTCCCGGCTCTGAATGGCGCTCCAGTCAGAAAAATCTCGCTCAAGGAACGCACTCTCGAGGACGTGTTCATGTCACTGACCGGCAGGAAGGTGAGGGAATAATGCTGAGAGGTTCTCTGGCCATCTGGCGCCGCGATATGATCGTTTTGCGGCGCAGCCTGCTGTCGGAGATGGTCGCGGTGGTTGCCTATCCGCTGACCATTTACCTGGCCTTCGGCATCGGTATGAAGAGTTATATCGGCCTGGTGGAAGGTGTGCCCTACAGCCTGTTCATCGCCCCCGGCCTGATCACCATGACCGCCGTCAATGCTGCCTACAGTGAGAGTGTTTGGAGTCTCTGGTTTCACCGGCGGGTGCAGTTCACCATCGAGTCCTACCGGGTGACGCCCATTTCAGTCTCGGAGATCGTCATCGCCAAGATCCTCTCCGGCTTTACCCATGGTCTGGTCAAGGGGGTAATGGTCGGCCTGGTCATCTTCACCATCACACCTTTTCGGTTTCCCTTGGAACACCTGGCCTTTTACCTGCTGTTCCTGGTACCGGGATCGGCTCTCTTCTCCTGTGCCGGCGTAATCTGCGGCACGATCATGGACAAACCCGAAACCATCGGCAAGGTCGAGGCGGTCTTCATCATGCCGCTGATCTTCATGTCGGGGCTCTTCTTCCCGCTTTCGTCCTATCCGGCCCAGGTCATCCCCTGGGTACGGGCGCTCCCCACCACGGCCCTCTTCGAGGGTGCCCGCCAAGTGCTGGTCGCCGGCACGTTCCAGTACGAATTTCTGCTACAGGTATCCGTTACCGCGCTGCTGGTCTTTATTGCCGCCGTCTGGATCTTCAGACGGAAACTGTCCGAATAGCCCTGAATTGCTGCACCCGTTTTTGCAGGATCTGATCAGGGCGTTTGGACGGTTGTATCCGTTCCAGGGCCTGCGGATCGATGCCCAACTCTTTTGACGACATTCCGGCGACAGCCAGCGCCTCCCTCCATTCACGTGGCTCCGCTCCCCCCACCTTGTCGGCGGCTGCCACCAGCGGAAGGATATCGACAATCCCCCCCTTGATGGCCTGATCGGCCAGCCGCAATTTGGTTGTATCCCGCAGCTGCTCCCAGAGGTTGAACGTCCCATGCAGTTTGCTGATCCAGGCCAGACTCCTGCCATACTGTGTGGGGAGTCGCAATCTTTGGCACAGTTCCATGGCCATGTTGAAACCGGCCTGGTCGTGGCCGTGATGCCGGGGATACAGCTCAGGCGGGGTGGCCAATTTACCGATGTCGTGGAAGAAGGCGCAGAAGCGGGCCAGGTGGTCACGGCTAACTGCCGATACCCGCTGCAAGACCTGGATCGAGTGACTGAAGAGGTCACCCTCGGGATGATGTTCCAGCGGCCCAGCTGGGATAAGCGGCAGGCGTAAAAGCTCGGGGAGATAACTCCGGCCGACAGCCATCTCCAGCATGAGTTGAAAGAAGCGCTCCGGCTCAGTTTTCTCCAGCGCCTTGAGCATCTCGCGACTGAAACGTTCGACCGGCACGGCGGTAAGTTCCCGGTCCCAATCATGTTCACTGAGCTGTTCCACACAGGCCCGGGTCATGTGCCAGCCGTCGGCCGCGAAGCGGAAGGCTCGAAAAACCCGCAGGGGATCGGCGCTAAACGTTCGCCCGCTGCAGGGAGCCAGCCGCCTCTCGTTCAGGTCGCTCCTGCCGTTCAAGGGATCGACGATCTCGCCCGCCAGGGACAGGGCCATGGCATTGATGGTAAAGTCACGTCGCCGCAGGTCGCTATGGAGATCTACCATATCCGCGAGTGGCGTCGCTTCGATGGTGCCGAGACCTGCGATGTGGCGGTGCCAGATGGCGTCGGTACTTCTGCCCTTGATCAGTTGAAAACCCAGCGCGGAGAATTCCGCGGCTGAAAGGGCGGCCACCAGGTCGATGTCCTGGTTTTTGCGTCCCAAGAGCAGATCGCGCACAACTCCGCCCACCAAAAAGATGCGTTGGTGGCAAGCTTCAGGGAAAAGTTGCTTGAGATGGTCGCTAATTCGTATCATGAGTGTGTCGTGGGAGTCGAGTGTCGTGAAAAAGGTCCTGATCTGGGGAGGACTTCTCTGTTCAAGGGCCGGCAACGCGATTGCGTCCCTCTTCCTTTGCCCGGTACAGCGCCCGGTCCGCCCGTTTCAGCAGGTCATCGATGTTGCTATCGTTTTTGTTAATGATGGCGACACCGGCGCTGGCGGTGACCGTAATGTGTGCCGTACCTTCGGTTATGGACTCCTGACGGATGGCACTAATAATCCTCCCCGCCAGTGTTAACGCTTCCTGAGCAAGTGTGGCGGGGGCAACGATCAGAAACTCCTCGCCTCCGATCCGACCGATTATGTCGTAGGGGCGCACGCTGCTCTGCATGCGTTGGGCTACGCTCTTCAAAACCAGGTCGCCAAAGGGATGGCCGTAGGTGTCATTAATGTTTTTGAAGTGATCGATATCGATGGAGATCAGGCAGATGGATTGCCCCAGACGGCGGGCGCGCTGAAATTCTTCTTCCAGGCGCGTCATGACTTGACGACGGTTGTTCAAACCGGTCAATACGTCGGTCAGGGCCATGGCGTGAAGAGTGGCCTGGGCAGCATTCAGATCTTTTGCAAGACGCAAGGTCATGAAGTAGGTGATGGCGATCAGAAAACCGATCAGGGTGATCGCCGAAATCAGGATAATCAAGCGGGTGTGTTGTGTCTCTTTGAGCAGCTCCTGGATGGGGATGGATATGCTGACTGCACCGAGGATATCTCCCACGTGCAGGTCGGGTTTCTTGTGGCATTCTAGGCAACTGCTCTCCGCATAGAGCGGCGAAATGTAGCGGAACATGGGTGTTGCCGAATCGGTGATCATCTCGAAGTGTTCGTGTTTCTCCTGGCTGAATAGTTTCAGTCCGTTTTGTTCAAAGTCATCGGGGGTGTTGGCAGGATCGAGCGGCCAAAGACCGATCAGACGGAATTTCGTCCCGTCAGACTGCTCGCTTCTGTGGGAAATTTCGGCGGTCATTATGGCATGATTGCGAATGGTTAAGACCCGCTTGTTCTCACACTGAATATCAGGGGCTATACCGAGTTTTTCCAGATAGATGTTCGATGTGACGCCATTTCCCTTTTCGACGAATACACCACCGTAATCAAAATTCCACTTTTTGGTGGTGTTGATCAGATAGAGATAGGTAATTGCTTGCTCGCGAACCCTCTGGAGCATGAGCCGGGAAGTGTTGTTGGCCAAAAAGGTGAAGATCGAGGCAATCAGGATGGATATGACAATGCATAGCGAAATAAGGAATGATTCCAGTCGCTTGAAATTGAGCATCGGAAGTATGTTGAGAAGGTTGCGTCGCATTGGGTATTCCGTCTTTGGGGTGGAAAATATTGCCCTGCGAGTGTACTTGAACCGGACTGGTTCCTAGTAAATGGGAAGTATTTTTTTAATTAAACAACAAGCCCGTGGTGTCGTCAAGTTGAAAGCTCCCGATTGCATTAGGTTTGTGTGCAGCAATTAATGTCTCCACGGTTCCGATATCTTTTGGCGACATGGAAGTCATCAATATGCCGGGTAAGCGGGGTGGGGCAATTGATCAGGATGAACTGGGCTATTCACCCGAAGATGTATTTTCGTCTCGACACATTCAGTGCTGAAGGCCTGGTGATAGAGACACCGAGCGCGCCAGGGCCGGGTTAAGCTGACTGAGCCGTGCAAGGGCTGCCGTTGCCGTCGCTTGGTCCCCGAGACGCGCGGCAACCAGCAGCAGATTGTACCATGCCAGATCAAAATCAGGGCTCAGGGCAACCGCCGCTTCGTAAGACTGGCGTGCCTTTTCCAGGTTGCCGGCATACTCGTAGACCAATCCCAGATTGTTGCGGGTATTTGCAAACCAGGCATTGTAGTAACGCATATTGACCGTTCTCGTTCCTACGATGAAGTGGCGACCGTTGTCGTAACGCCCCTCGAATATCCTCAGTTGATCAAGGACGGTGCCCAGGTTGTTCAGTGAATCGCTAAAGCCGGGGGAAAGCTCGATGGTGCGCAGCAAGAGCGGCACCGCTTTGGCGGCCATACCCGCGTTGAGGTAGGCGGCGGTCAGGTTGGCCAGAACCCTCGGTTTGTTGGGAGACTTGGCGGCGGTATCTTCCCAGAGGAGCAGATCACTGTTCCAGATACGGTTGCGCTGGATTGTCCCAATACTCAATACACAACAGAGCATGGCCAGCACGGCCCAGGATCTGTTGCGCAGGGAGTGACGTCCCGCGACCAAGGATGCGGCCAGAGTGGTCATTACAAGGAATGCACCACCTGAAGGGAGATAGAGGCGATGCTCGAACATGACATCCAGGATCGGTACGATGCTGGATTCTACCGATAGGGCAATATAAAACCAAATAATGCCCAGGGATGCCAAACGCAGACAGATACCCCGCTGCCCACCCTTATCCGTCAACAGTCGCCCGGAACGGATGAAAAGCACAACCGCGGCCGAGAGAAGTGTCAGGTGCAGCATGAGAGAGGCGAACACCGGCAGCGTGAAGAGGGATCTCTGTAAGGGCACATCATAATCGAGATTCAGGTTGATCGGAGCGATCAGCAAACGGAGATAGCTGACCACAACACGAAACTGCGTCAGCAGGTAATCGCTGCGCGAATAGGTCAATTCTTCCTTGGTGGCGTGCTGGATGGTGAAGGCCAGATCGTCCAGGCCGCCCAGGCCCTGTTGCGCGATGCGTATGAGCGGAATAGCCAGTAGCAGGGCCGCCAGGCAACCGACAAAGGCCTTGTTGCGCAACAGTCGCCCCCGGAAGAGAAATATTTCCACCACGATCAACATGATCGGCAAGGTATAGGAGGTCTCCTTGCAGCGCAGGGCAATCACCCCAGAGAGCAGTGACAGGATCGAGAACAGGCCGATCCGCCCGCGTGTTCGGCCGGAGAGCGCCGCCGAGCGGGCCCGGATAAAAGCCAGCACGGAACAGAGGTAGAAGAGTGCGGCCATCGAGGCGTAGCGCTGAACAATATAGCTGACCGCCTGGGTTTGAATGGGATGGCAGACAAAGATCAGTGCCGTTGAAAGCGGTACGAAACGTCTGATGAACTGTAATTCGTCGGATTGTTCTCCGGCAGGAGAGGGGAAGGAGATCGCCAGCGCCGTCAGGGAGGAATGGACCAAGCCATAGAGTGTAAGCGCAGCGGCCAGGTGAACTGCAACGTTTACCAGATGATAACCGAGGACCTGTTGACCGTGGAGCAGGTGGTTGGCGACAAAGGTGAGATCCACAAATTGTCGTGGACCGGATGTGAAGGCGCGCGGCCAGAGGTAACTGGTGTCTGAAATACCCAGATCGTCGAAATGAAAGGGACCGTTCAGGGAGTTGCTGTAGACGGCCACACCTGTCACAAAGATGATGAAGAGTTGGATGATCAACTGGGAGGATGGGGCATGGCAATTTGACGTGCCGTCATGGCTAGGGACGGGTCTGCTCACGCCAACCCCGGGGTGCGGAGAGTGAAAACCACATCAGCGCTGGAAAAATAATTCACGGAATCGCTCCAACAGTTAGAAATTTAAGCGAATTAAGCTAACACAGGCATCAGCGGGTGTCAAGGCACGCTCGCGGGGTGTTCTTCAGCAATGCGCGCCGGATATGACCGGGTTTTGGATATATTCTTACGACAGATGGCGCTGCATTGATTTCTGATTTCTTTGCCGGCAGCTTTTGTGCTAGCTTGTAGCTACCAAACGCTGCCTGCCAGGGGAATCATTCGGTGAAAATAGTATTCTTCGCTACACCACCCATCAGCATGGAGGAACGCTACGGCTCCTTAGCCGGGGCGGGAAGTTCCCTGCCATCTCTGGGAATCCTCTTTCTTGCAGCGGTGACCCGCCAGAACGGTTTTCCGACCCTGTTGGTGGATGCCGCGGCTCTCAATCTTGACTCGGATGCCCTCTTGGCGCGAGTCAGGGCGGCGCGCCCCAACGTGCTCGGGCTCTCGGCAACCACCTTTTCCATCTTTCATGCCGCCGCCTTTGCGGCACGCGTCCGGGAAATCTTCCCGAAAATCACGGTAATCATCGGCGGACCCCACGTCTCCGCTGCGCCCCAGGAAACCATGGAGCGTTTTCCCGAATTCGATCTGGCGGTGCTCGGCGAGGGAGAGGAAACCATCGCCGAGCTGCTCAAGGTGTTGGATAGCGGCGGCGACCTGGTACAAGTCTCCGGGATCGTCCTGCGCCGCGCGGACGGCATTATCACCACCAGACGCCGCACATTCCTGGCCGATCTGGATACACTCCCCTATCCGGCCTGGGATTTTCTGGAAGGATTTCCTGAGCGCTATCCCCCGGCTACCTTCAAGGTCAAACAACTGCCGGCCGCGTCGTTGGTCACCTCGCGCGGCTGCCCCAATCGCTGCATCTTCTGCGATCGTTCCGTCTTTGGATCCAATTGTCACGCCTTTTCGGCCGAGTATGTCATCGGAATGCTGCGCTACCTGGTTGAAGAGTTTGGCATCCGCGAGTTCAGTTTCGAGGACGACACCTTCACCACCTTTAAGAAACGACTGGTCGCCATTTGCGAGGGGATCATCGCCCTGGGGATGAATATTTCCTGGAGCTGTCTGGGGCGCGTGAACGGTATCGATGCCGAAACCCTGGCGCTGATGAAGCGTGCCGGCTGCTGGCAGATCAGTTTCGGCATCGAGAGTGGCAGCCAGGAAATACTGACCACCATCCACAAGAATGTGACTCTGGAACAGATCGAACGGGCTGTCGGCCTCTGCCGCGCGGCGGGAATTTTCAGCAAAGGCTTCTTTATCGTCGGCCACCCGGGTGAAACCAGGCAGACCTTGCGGCAAAGCCTGGATTTTGCCCTCAAGCTGCCCCTGGACGATATCAGTGTTACCATGCTGACCCCCTTTCCCGGCACCGAGATCTACGAGCGGGCCGCGGAATTCGGCCAGTTTGACAGGGACTGGTCCCGGATGAACCTTCTCAATACTGTCTTCGTCCCCCACGGCCTGACCCGTGAAGAGTTGGAGCAGCACCAGCGTCTGATGTTGCGGCGATTCTATCTGCGTCCGCGTATTATCCTGGGCTATCTGCGACGACTTGCCGCAAACCCGGCCATGTTGAAGGGGCTGCTGGCCGGGGGGCGGGCCTTTTTGCGCAGTGCCTGGAAGTCGGCATGAATTCTCCCCGCATATCGCTGATCATCGTCAACTGGAACGGCAAGGAGTATCTTCCGGCCTGCCTGGGCAGCCTTCTGGAACAGACCTGCACGGATTTCGAGACGATCGTCGTGGATAATGGTTCCCAAGACGGTTCGTTGGAACTCTTACGGGATTCCTATCCCTGGGTGCGGCTGGTGGTACTGCCCTCTAACAGCGGCTTTGCCGGCGGCAACAACGCCGGCTTCGCCGTGGCACGGGGGGCGTATATTGTCACGCTCAATAACGATACGCGGGTTGAGCCCACCTGGCTGGCCGAACTCAGCGCCCCTGTTGATCAACATGGAGATGTGGGCATGGTGGCCAGCCGCATCTGCAGCTGGGACGAGCCGGAGCTGATCGATTCCCTGGGCGTGGCGATCTGTCCGGACGGCATGTCGCGGGGCAGTCGCCGTCGATTGCGTTATGCTGATCTTTCTATGGATAAGACCGAGGAGATACTGCTTCCCAGTGCCTGTGCCGCCCTGTATCGGCGCGAGATGATCGAGCGGATCGGTTTCTTCGACGATGATTTTTTTGCCTACTGCGAGGATACGGATCTGGGGTTGCGGGGGCGGATTGCCGGTTGGCGGGCCGTGCTTGCCCGCGATGCGGTGGTATATCACCGCTACTCCCGCAGCGGCGGGGAATTTTCACCCTTCAAGCTGTATCTGGTGGAGCGCAACCACTTCTGGGTGACCATGAAGAACTTTCCCATGGGCATGCTCTTGGCTGTGCCGTTCTGGACCATGCTGCGTTACCTGGTTCAGGCGCAACTCGTGCTCTCCGCCCGGGGGGCCGGGGCCCAGTTTCGCGGCGCGCCATCCTCGGCACTGATCAAGGCCCTTATGCGGGGTATCCGTGATGCGCTGCGGAGTCTGCCGCTCTTGATCCGCAAGCGCCGCCGGGTCATGGCCACCAGGCGACTCTCTTCCGCTGAAATGAAGCGGCTGATCCAGACATTCGGCATCTCATTCAGGGAGTTACTGGATGCGGGATAACTTTGTACCTGTCGAAGCTTGCCATGGGTATTAAGCTATCGGTCTGCATGGCGACCTGTAATGGCAGCCGCTTTATCCGGGGGCAGCTGGAGAGCATCCTGTCCCAACTGGGCCCGGATGATGAGCTGATCGTCTCCGATGATGCCTCCAGCGATGACACGCTCGACATTGTGCGCGGATATGATGATCCCCGCATCCGGGTCCTGAGCGGTAACGTATTTCAGAGCCCGCTGCGCAACTTCGAACATGCCCTGCGCCATGCCCGTGGCCGGATCCTGGTACTCTCCGATCAGGACGACCTCTGGCTTCCCGGGCGCTTGGAACTGGTGCATGAGCGGCTGGACAAGGCCATCGATCGGGTTGCGCTGATCATGATGGACGGGGAGATCGTTGATGCGACGGGCAATTGCCTGGAGGAATCGATCTTTCGTGCCAACCGGGCCGCTGCCGGCATCCTGAAGAATGTCTATGACAACACCTATAGCGGCTGCTGCCTGGCTTTTACCCGGCCGTTATTGGAGATTGCCCTGCCGTTTCCGCCCCGTGTTCCCATGCACGACATGTGGCTGGGCATTCTGGCCGAGATTTTCGGGCGGGTCGAGTTCGTGCCGGTCACAACCATCCGCTATCGCAGGCACGCCGCCAATACCAGTTTCAGGCGCGCATCCCTGGCTAAACAGATCATGCGGCGGATCTTCCTTGTATCGAGCCTGCTACGGCGCTGGATTGAGGTCGTCTGTCGCCGGCGGAAAAATGCTGAGCTTCACTAATCAAAAATAGCTGAGTTGTCGACTTAAAGGGTATATGAAACGATTGATTGTCATTATTCCCGCCTATAACGAGGGAAAGCGAATTGCCGCGGTGGTGGCAGGCGTGCGCGCCGCCGTAAGCGAGGCGCAGGTCGTGGTCATTAACGACTGCTCCCGGGATGAGACCGCTATCGCAGCCACTCAGGCCGGGGTGGTGGTCGTTTCACATCCGTTCAATATGGGCTACGGGGCCGCGATTCAAACCGGGTATAAGTATGCCCGGGACAAGGGTTTCGACTATCTGGTCCAGCTCGATGCGGACGGGCAGCACGACCCGGCCTGCATTCCGCTTCTCCTGGCGCCAGTAATCGCGGGGGAGGCCGACATCGCCATCGGCTCGCGTTTTCTCGGTAACAGTTATCGGCCGCCGCTGGCCCGCCGGCTGGGCATGGCACTCTTTCGGCGGATCGTCTTCCTGGTCACCGGTAGTGCCATAACGGATACGACCTCGGGCTATCAGGCCTTCAACCGCGAGGTGATCCGCTTTTTTGCAACGGACATCTTCCCCGTCGATTATCCGGACGCCGATATGCTGATCATGCTCCACCGCGCCGGTTTCCGCATCAGCGAGGTACCGGTACGCATGTTTGAAAACAGCGAAGGCAAATCCATGCACAGCGGCTTGAAACCGCTCTACTACATGTTCAAGATGCTGCTCTCCATCTGTGTGACACTCATGCGGGAGAAGGGAAATGGCCGCTGAAACAGTCCGTTATATTTCTATTACCTGAATCAGTGACGCCTCCGTGCCTCCATGTGCCCGGAACGCCTATAGCTTTAAGTTCTCATGAGTACGTGACAGTACACCGAAGGATACCTGACAAACAGGAATGTACCGGCACGGACGACGGGCCGCTCCGGCATTTTTGCGCATTCCGGCGCTACACCGTCACAGATTCGGATAGTACACATTGATCAGTGAGCTGGGGGAAATATGCCGTTAAGCCAGAAAATATTTGCGCTATTGATCTGCTGTTTCGTCTTTGTGGTGACCATCAATCTGGTGCGCAAGAGAAAACTGCGTGAGGAATATTCGGTACTCTGGCTGGCAACCAGCATCCTCATGTTTGTGCTCGTCCTGCGCTATGAATGGCTGGTGGCCTTGACCGCTTTTATCGGCGCCGGTCTGCCGACTACCACATTGTTTATCTGCTCGACCATTTTTCTGATCCTGATCGCGGTCCAATTTTCGATCAAGATATCGCATTTGACCGACCAGGTAAAAAATCTTGCCCAGGAAAACGCGCTGCTCAGGCAGGAATATGTTGAACTGAAGCAGGTACACTCGAAAGATCCTGTTACCTGACCGCCTGGCTAAGGCTGGGTCAGGGCTGTGGTGTGGGGTCAGGACTTGATAACTTGACTTTGAGCCACATAATCAAATTCTCAAGTCCTGACCCCGTTGACTTCCCCCTAAAAATGAAGAGTGGGTGGCGAATATCAGACGTACATTACAGAACGAGGAAAAGTAATGCGTTTCCAGAACCAGGACTTGACTTGAGGCTGTTGAATCTCTTGTCTCAGCCGTATTAGCCTATGCCCACGGGAAAACGAATGATCAACCTGCGGCGACAGCGGTCACCGCTGACGCCTTGAGACGTTGGATGAGCAAGAAGTTAGGTGAAACAATGAAAAAACATATCCAATTTATA